>ULQF01083800.1_pt1 | contig 13075 bp, 9 predicted proteins | sample 1954211 | NCBI WGS metagenome assembly ULQF01 (sample SAMEA4835648, study PRJEB28245) | human gut metagenome | biome: gut microbiome; material: fecal sample | place: Denmark | collected 2008 | reverse complement strand
GGCGTAGCCGTCAGCGGCATCCGGGATTTTTCCAGAGGCGACCTGGTGGACGCGGAAGGCGATCCCATTCCGGCGGAAAAAATGATTTTTGTGGATCTGGCGGACGGCCGCAGTTTTGCGGTGCGCCCCTCCGGAACGGAACCCAAGATTAAATACTACCTCTTCGGGCACGGGAAACCGGGCGCCCCTGTGAAGGAAGCATTGACGGAGGTCCAGGCCTCCCTGGATTCCCTGTGGGCGGCTGTGGAAAAGGATGCCCACAGCCGTTCCTAGGGCTAAATATTGCTGATTTCTTTCCCCCGTCTACCATGTAATGTGGACGGGGGAAATTTATTTTCTTGCCAAGGGGGCGGGAATTCCGCAGTTTATAATTCTTATGACATTTGCGGCCCACAGAACTCTCTCCGTGGCTGGTGCCCTTTTGGCCGGCCTTTTTCTCTCTTCCTGCTCCTCCCAGCAACAAGTTGAAGCTCCTGCGCGTCTTCCCGCCTACCACTTTGTGCCCGGCAAGACGGCCGTGCTGCACAACGGGAAAGCCATTCCCCCCAGAAATGCCCCTTCGCAGGTCAAGCGCGCCATTGCAGCAGCCAATTCCCTGGTCAACAAGCCGTACCGGCTGGGCGGGGGGCACAGGAGGCATTATGATACTCATTATGACTGTTCCGGCAGCACTTCCTTTGTGCTGAAGGAAGCCGGTTTGCTCACGTCCACCCGCCATTCCAGGCTTTTCCTGAATTACGGGCAGAAAGGCGCCGGGGACTGGATTTCCATTTATGCCAAAAACGGACACGTCTTCATGGTCATCTGCGGCCTCCGGTTTGACACTACGGGAAGCGGGCGCCGCGGCGAAGGTCCCCGCTGGAGAGTGGACGGCCGCAATACCAGAAACTTCCTGGTGCGCCATCCTACAGGCCTTTGAACCGGGGCTGCGCGGAGGAAAACCGCGTTTTCTGCGTATGTTCGCGCAGGCTTTCTTGAATAATGGAAAGTAATGTGCTATCAGGTGTGAGGACGTTGATAGTTCCTTGATTTTCATGGCTAAGACAAAAATTCACGTAGGGCTTGAGATAGGGACAAGCAAGACTTGCATGGTCGTAGGCGAAGTGAAGCCAGATGCGACCGTGACAATCATCGGCGTGGGTGAGGTTCCTAGCGAGGGCGTGGTTCGAGGAGAGATTGAAGACACTTCCAAGGTCATCCAGTGCATTTACGATGCGTGGAACATGGCCCAGGACCATGCGGACGTGGATATCATGACCGTCTATCTGTCCGTGACGGGAGCCCATATTGTGGGGCAGAACAACCGGGGGACATTCCGTCTCCCCCCGGACGAAAGCATTATTTCCCAGGAGCATATGGACGAGGTGACGGAAATTGCCCGGGACGTCGCCCTGGGGCCGGAACAATTCGTCCTGCACCGCGTGCCCGGCCTCTTTTCCGTGGACGGGCAGGAGAACCTGACCAATCCCGCCGGATTGACCGGAAGAACCCTGGACATCGACTGCCATATCATCCACGGAATCAAATCCCGCATCACCAACTCCTTCCGTTGCGTGCGGGAAGTTCCGCTGGATATTGCGGATGTGGTTTTTGCCCCCATTGCCACGGCCCAGTTTGTACTCAACAGGCAGGTCAAGCAGGCGGGCGCTCTGCTTATTGACATGGGAGCGGGCACGACGGACTATGTGCTTTACCTGGACGGCCAGCTTGTGGCCTCCGGATGCGTGCCGCTGGGCGGCGACCACATTTCCAATGACATCACGCTGATGACCGGCATTCCGCTGGCCCAGGCGGAGCTGCTCAAGAAAACGGAAGGGGACGCCAACAGCTTTTCCGGGAAAACCAACGAGATGGTGCGCGTGCGCGGAGAGGGGCATATGAAGGATGCCGCCATCGAACGCAACGTGCTGAATGAAATCATCCGTTCCCGTCTGTTGGAAATCTTCAATCTGGTCAAATCCTCCCTGCCCAAGGATACTTTCAAGGGCAACCGCTGCCACGGCGTGTACCTGTGCGGGGGCGCCAGCCTGATGCGCGGCGTGGGGGAATTGGCCTCCCACGTGTTCGGCGTGGCCATCAGCCGGCCTACGCTGGTCAAAAACGGAGCGCCTTCCTACCTGGACGATCCGCGCTACTGCACGGCCATAGGCCTGATACGGTATGCCCAGATTCTGGATGCCGAGCTGCCGCAGCAGCGCAGCTGGCTGGGCCGGATGCTGGGTTTCTTCGGAAAGAAGAACTCCTGATCAACCTTTATCCAAATTAACAACCATGCTGGAAATTTCTCCCCAGGGGCCGTCCGGCCTGCCCGGAAAAATCTGCCTGTGCGGCATAGGGGCCGCAGGCACCAAGGTAATGGAAGAAGTGTTGTTGCTGTCCCCTCAGCCAGCTTCCGTTTGTGCCATGAATCTTGATGCCCGGCTCTTGAACGCTTCAGCCGTTCCGTGCAAGGTCCATCTGGGCGCCAGGCTTACCAGAGGGCTCGGCTCCGGCGGAGACGCCTCCGTAGGAGCCCAGGCGGCCTGTGAAAGCGAGTCTTCCATTCTCCGTGCTCTGGAAGGCAGCGCCCTGGCTGTTTTTGTCGCCGGGCTGGGCGGGGGAACAGGGTCCGGCGTGGCTCCGGAAGCGGCCCGTCTGGCCAAGGAACAGGGGGCTTATGTCGTCAGCGTTGTCATCCGTCCCTTCAGGTTTGAAGGGGAACGGCGCGCTGTCCAGGCGGATGAAGCGCTGTCCCGCCTTGCCCTGTATTCCGACATGGTGCTGCGGTTTGACAATGACGCCATGGAAGGTCTCATAGACCCCGACAGGGGAGTGCTGGAAGCCTTTTCCGTAGTTAACGCCCTTATAGCCCGTGCCGTGCTTATTGTGCCGTCTCTGTTGAATTCTTCCGGAAACCTGCTCCGGGTGGGATTGGACGACCTGCTCAGCGTAGCCGGAACGGGAAAAGGAATTTGCTCCTTTGGCGTGGGTGAAGCGTCTGCGGATGCTTCCGTGGCGGACATATTGGATCAGGTCCGGCATTCCCCTCTCTTTCTGGAAAAACGTTTGGGGGAAGTGGATGATGTCCTGGTTCTGGTGCGCGGCGGAGCTTCCCTGACACTGCAACGCCTGGAAGCCCTGGTGGACGGGGTGGCGGAAATCCTGGGGAAGGGGGTGCGCCTTCACATCGGCGCTTCCGTGGAGCAGCAGACGGAAGACCGCCTGTCCCTGACCGTGCTGGGCGCCGTGCCTGTGGTAGAGACATCTGTTTCCCCGTCTGTTGTGCTTCAGCGGGAAGTGGCGTCGCAGACAGTGCTTGTACCGGAGGAAAAATCTTTCCTCGGAGAGGGGAAAACCATTATTCAGCCTGCACCTCCTGCCCCGGTTGACGAACCGGAACGGCATCCGGAGCCGGATCTTTCCGCCCCTGTTCCCGTCCCCAGGAGGGATGAACGTGAATTGGAAGAGGAACTGGTGCCCGTAAGGCCTGTTCCCGGGATTCCGGATGAAGAGGAGACGCTCCGGGAGTCCGCGTCTGTTGCGCAAATTTCCGAAACGGAGGCGGAGCCGGAATTGGAGTCAGTCCCGATGCCTGACATCAAGGAGCTGGAGGAAGGCTTGCCTCCGGAGGAAGGAGAGGAAGAGCGTGCGGGCCACGGCCTTTTTGCCCGTGTGCGTCCCCTCATTCTGGATGGGGAAGACCTGGATCTGCCTCCCGCACTGCGGAAAAGGAAACCGGATCCGAGCTGATGATGTCCCCCCGCACGTCCAGGGTGTGGTTTTGGGCGCTGACCGCAGCCGCCTTATTGTATACGGCGCTGCTCAGCTGGTGGAGTCCTCTCACTTCCGATACGTACCATCATGCCCTGACGGGCATGGAGCACTGCTTCTCTTTCAGCCTGGTCTGGGAGCGCTGCGAAGCCTCCTACATGACCTGGAATCCCAGAATCGGGGAATACCTGGCCTTTGCCGTAGCGACGGCGGGAAAATGGCTCTTCATGCTGCTCAACCCCTTTGTACAGGTCGGTCTTGCGCTGATGATGTTTTATCTGGCTTCCGGGCGCAGGGTGGATCCCCGTTCCTGGCCGGACGTGCGTCTGTTCGGATTGGGGCTTCTCCTGCTGTTCACGTGCACGGCCCGGCCCGGCGTCACGATTTACTGGCTCTCCGGCGCCACCAACTATTCCTGGGGCGCCTCCGTCTGGCTGGGCTTTCTGTGTCTGTACCGCGGTTTGCTGGACGACGCGGAATCCGGGAGAAAGGGAGATTCCGGAAGAAACAGTGGCTGGGGAAAGTTTGCCGCTGCGGCTGTTCTGGGATTTCCGGCAGGCATGACCAATGAAAACAATATTCCGGGAACCTGGCTTTTGCTGGGAGCCTTGTTTGTTTTTGTCCGCCTGGTGCGGAAGGAAAAACTTCCCCTGTGGTTTTATGCGGGCCTTGTGTTCCAGGTGGCAGGTTCCCTGTGCATGCTGCTTGCGCCCGGCATTTCCGCGCGGATGCATTCCGCCACTCCCGGCTGCGCGGAACCCCTTTCCGGTTTTTGGAGCAGATGGGAAGCTCTCCCTTCGCTCCTGTTCCGGATGCATGAATACCTGGCTCTTCCGGTGTTGCTGGGCGTGGCGGCTGCCTGGGTTCTCTGGAAAAGTTTTCGCAAGGACCGGAACTATTTCCGGGCATGGAAAATTTCCCTTGGAATAGCGGCGGCATATATTCTGGCGTCTTATGCCATGGCTCTTTCTTTCGCCGCCGCCGTCATTCCGGCGGACCATGCCATGTTCTCCGCCACCCTGCTGTTCGGCGTCGGCGTGCTGGTTCTTCTTCGTATGTGGTACGGCATCCCCAGTGCCATGCCCCGTCCGAAGATAACTGTGGCCGTTTTTCTGGCGTTGTCCGGAATATGCGTTTTTTCAACCCTTCATGATCATCTGCTTCTGTTCCGGCAGCATGAAAAGCGCGTCCGCCTGGTTCTGGAGCAGAAAAAGGCCGGTATTCAGGAAATCGTTGTTCCTCCCCTCTCTCCTCCCTCCCCCTGGTGTTCTTTCATTTTCTGGGTAGACCTGTCGCAAAACCCGGAAGACTACGTCAACAGAGGCGCGGCGATGTATTATGGCGTGAAGAGCATCAGAATCTTTTAGCAGGAAAAAGCTGCGGAATGTTAGAATTTTTTGCTATGGAATAATGGGAAATGGCAATAAGGTATCATCTGCGTCTGATGGCGGTTGTTGTTAAAAATATAAGAATTCTTTTAATAGGTTGCGCGGTTTCCCTGTGAGGTTTTTCCTTTGCGGACGTGGAGGAAGAGGATTCCGGCGCGTTGAGGATTGAAACGGAAACAGAGGCATATTCCGCTGATATATATTTGGGAAATACTGCTGAAGGAAAGCCTGCCCAGCTCCGGCTTCCGTTGCCCGACAGCATCTCCGCATTCAAAACGTCTCCTCAGGAAAAGAAGGAGTTTCTTTCCCTGTTGCATGAAAAAGAGCTGCCGGATTGTTACCGGGAAGCGCGGAAGAAACTTGGCGCCTTTAGTTCCAAGGGAGCTGGAGATGTGAACGCAGAAGACGTCAGGGTGTTGTCCTGGATTTTTTATGTTGTAGTTTCGGCGGATGCATTTTCATGGGATTACGATGAAAATACCCCCAAAGACGGCCTCTATGGAAACATGGATTATGAATTGAAGACCGGAGTTGTGAGGTGGATGAGCAGTTTATCCTGGGATATATCCGGAATCGTTTCCCGATGCGGCGTAAAGAGAAAGGAGCTGTGCAGAATCTGGGCAGAATATGGAGCGGCCGTATTGAAAACATTCAGGACCCAGTATGATCCGGAATTAAAGCAGAAACAGGCCAGGATGAAGGAGGAATACGATAAAATGAGTGCCGAAAGAACCTTGAGACTGGTTCAGGAACGAAAACTGAGTTTATTTCGCGGGGCTGATCCCCGATCAATTTATTACAACAATAAGCTGCTGTCTAATGAAGACAGAAATAACAATTGTAAGTATCATTTGGAAAAGAGATTGGAACCTGCGTTTGTGGGGATGCTGGTCCGTTTTTATCCGGGGCAGGCTGGTGAAGTGGTTAAGTATCTTAAGAAGGCCGGGTACGCTGACCAGGAAATCGGAGACCTGATTGACCGTACTGTAGGCCGAGATGGAAGAACGGAGTTTTTATATAAGGGCGACCGGGGGCGCCAGCACGATAGAAAGATAAAGTCCCGTGGCTCCGGGCATATGAAATAACATGGAGGATTGGGAACTTCCCGGAAAATTCCATTGTTCCGCCAGGGACGCCAGGGGTGTATAGCGGACGGGAGCAGGCAGATTCCGGGATGCTGCGTTATGGAAGAAACGGGGGCCGCAGTATGTTCTAATCCATCGGAATTGCGTAGGAGTTCAATTTGTTGAACTCTCCGCTTTGGGGGCCTTCGTCAGTAGTGCCGTTATTGGGGGCGGCGTAGGTATCCAGGGTCATGGAATCCGGGTAAATGGTCAGGATATAGTAGGCCGTAATGCCGGAGCGGTATTGCAGGGTTTTTACCCGGGATTTTGCAGGCAGCAGAAAAGGGATGGGAAGAACCTTGTTCCCCGCAGGGGCGCAGATCAGGGAGGTAAGGGTGTTTTGTCCGTCCGGGGAGGTAATCATATACAGGTCATGGGCGTGCAGGTGTCCGGTGACGACGAAGCGCACTCCGGCATCCCGGAGGTTGCGGTAAAAGATGTTTTGCTGTTCCGCCGCGCTGTCGTTGTAACGGCCCCACAGGCATTCCCGGAATTGCATGGGCGTCTGCAGGGTGCGGTGGGTGAAGACCAGGCAGTGCCTCGGAACGGTGTTGGCCTTGCTTCTGTTGCGTTTGACCCACGCACTGAAGTCCACGAGCTGGTCAGGGGTGAGGTCAATATCCATGAAATACAGGGAAGCGTTTTTATGGCGGATGCCGTAGTTCAACTTTCTGGTAGCCAGCCCTTTGGCGCCCTGCTTCCGCGTAGGCAGGAAGAGTTCCCGGAATTGTTCCGCCCGGAAAGGAAGGGATTCGTGATTGCCGCGCACGGCATAAAAGGGGATGCCTTTTTCTCTCAGAATTTTGTTGAGTTCCTTGCGTTTGGCGAGTCCCTTGACGGGGGCGCTTCCTTCAATATCCGCCATGTCCCCTACCTGGACGACCATGTCCACATTGTGTTTCAGGATTTCCCCATAGAGGGTTTTGATGAAGTTGACTGCTACTCCCTCGCTTCCTTCCATACGCTTGGGGGAGTCGTGCGTATCGCCGATGATCGCTATTTTCCATGGGGCTGTATCTTCCGCCAGTGCCGGCTGAAGCAGGAACATGAGAAATAACGCAAGACATTTCATGGCACTGGTTTTTTACAACCTGCCTGCTCTTCCCGCCAGAAAATTATGACTGAGGCGGAAAGAAGCCGTCCGGGGCTTTTTCTTTTTCCCGGAGGCAGGCGTTGACGTGCTGTCCTGGGGAATTCTGTTCCCCGCTGGAAACGGAAAAGCCGGACATTGGAAATTCAATGTCCGGCTTTAATGATGCCGACAGCGCTTGCTGAAATTTATTGCTGGTTAACCTTCAGGGTTTTGGCCTGTTCTTCCGTGAGTTCCACGCAGTGCCAGGGTAGGCCGCGCCTGTTGAGCTCGTCCATGAAGGGATCCGGATCATTTTGTTCCATATTGAAGACTCCTGCGCCAGTCCATTTGCCCGTAAGGATCATTTCCGCGCCGATCATGGCCGGAACCCCTGTGGTATAGGAAATGGCCTGGGAACCTACTTCTTCAAAGCATTGTTCATGGTCGCAAATGTTGTAAATGTACACAGCCTTGAATTGGCCGTCCTTGATTCCGGTGATGACGTTGCCGATGCAGGTTTTTCCCCTGGTCGTCTTGCCCAGGTCCCCGGGGTCCGGCAGAACGGCCTTGAGGAATTGCAGCGGGATGATTTCAACTCCGTTGTACATGACCGGGTCAATGCGGGTCATGCCCACGTTCTGAAGCACTTCCAGGTGCTTGAGGTAGTTCGGTGAGAAGGACATCCAGAATTGAGCCCGGCGGATGGTGGGGATGTGCTTGACCAGGCTTTCCATTTCTTCATGGTACATGCGGTAGATTTCATAGGTGCCCACTTCCTGCGGGCAGGTGAAACTTTGGTGCATGCTCATGGGAGCGGTTTCCCGGAAGGCTCCGTCTTCCCAGTGGCGGCAGGGCGCCGTTACTTCCCGGATGTTGATTTCCGGGTTGAAGTTGGTGGCGAAAGCCTTGCCGTGATTGCCGCCATTGACGTCAATGATGTCCAGCGTATGGATTTCGTCAAAGTGATGCTTGAGAGCCCATGCCGTGAATACATTGGTGACGCCTGGGTCAAAGCCGGAACCCAGCAGGGCAAAAAGCCCGGCTTTGCGGAATTGCTCCTGATACGCCCATTGCCAGGAGTATTCGAATTTGGCTACGTCACGGGGTTCATAGTTGGCGGTATCCAGGTAGTTGACTCCGGTTTCCAGGCAGGCTTCCATCAGGGTGAGATCTTGGTAGGGCAGGGCTACGTTGATCAGCAGCTGCGGCTTGATTTCCCGGATGAGGGCTACGGTGGCGGGCACGTCGTCCGCATCTACGGAATGGGTAGTGATGCTGACGCCCGTTCTGGAGCGTACGTCCTCCGCAACGGCATCGCATTTGCTCTTCGTGCGGGAGGCCAGATGAATGTTTTGAAAAATATCCGGCAGCTGGGCGCATTTGTTGGCTACCACATGCCCAACGCCGCCTGCTCCAATGATTAAAACCGTGTTCATGATAGGTTCTGTACATAAGTGAAAACAGGCTGAAAGGCAACTCCCGATTTGCTTCAATAATGACACCGTCTTCCCATGGGGCATCAGTTTTTCCGGCATCAGCCGGATGCGGACTTCCCTGCGGAAGACGCACCCTTTTGGAGATTTTCTAAAAATGATTGAACAGGGGATTGACGCGGGCTGTCCGATTCTACAATATTGAATTGTAGATATGATTAAACAAATTCTGCCAATTGTTGTTGCCGCCTGCGTCGCTCCCTGCTTTGCCGCGGAAGGGTGGATTACCGATATGGATGCCGCCAAAAAACAGGCCGCCGAACAGAAAAAGGATTTAATGATTGAGTTCACCGGTTCCGACTGGTGCCCTCCTTGCATGCAGCTCCGCGCCAACGTATTCAGCAAGCCTGACTTCCAGAAGGAAGCGCAGAAAAATTTCGTGCTGGTGGAGCTGGATTATCCGCGCGGCAAGGAACAGTCCAAGGAAATGAAAGCCGCCAATGAAAAGCTTGCCCAGCAATACGGCGTGCGGGGATTCCCGACCGTTGTGTTTGCGGACGCTTCCGGCAAGCCTTTTGGGGGATTTGTTGGAGGGCGCTCCGGGGATGATGTCATGAAAGCCATGCAGGATGCCCTGAAGAACAAGGAAGCTCTTAATGCCGCGGAAGCGAATGTTGCCAAGGCTGCTACGGATGAAGCGAAAGTTGCCGCTCTGATGGAAGTGCTCAAGCTGGCTCCTCAGGAATATGTGGACAATTTTTATGGTGACGTGAAAGCGGAAATCAAGAAGCTGGACAAGGATGACAAGTCCGGCCTGAAAGCTGCAGACGCCCTCTCCGACCAGCTTAAAAAGGAACGGAAAGATGTTCAAAATTATCTTGCCGGCAAGCTGACGGACAAGACTACGCCTGCGGAAGCCCTTCAGGTGGTTAAGGCATATCCCGACCGCGACAAGCTTCTGCCGGAAACACAGCAGGAGTTGCTGATGATGGAGTTCGGGACTTACCTGAATTCCACCGGTGACGTGGACGGCGCCGTTCTGATTCTGGATAAGGTGGCCGAGTTGAAGCCGGGAACGGAAGCCGGAATGCAGGCCCCCCGCATCAAGGCCGGCATTCTTGCCAACAAGGATAAGATCAAGGCCCAGATTGACGCTGCCAAAAAGGCGCAGGGCAAATAATTAAAGCCGCTTTTCTTTTCCCTTGATTTGGGAAAACAGCCCCGCAACGGTTTTCTGCCGTTGCGGGGTTTTGCTTTCCCCCTGTTTCTCCGGTTACTCAAAAGGGATGATGAAAAGGAGGCACTGTGGCTTATGAGGGGCGCTGTTCTCCTGCGGCGCGTGTTTTCGGCGCTTCTGCTGCGGGAGTGGCGAAAGGCAGGATTTGATGCCGGTTCCGTCAGGCCGGGTATATGGGATAGGCAAGAGTACCGTGTGGCGGCAACACTATTCTCCGGTAATAAAAATCCGGTCTAGGAGAGAGTGCGGGAAAGGCATGCTGTTTTCTTGGAAGAACTGGTTATTGAAGTTTGATGACGGTATCCAGCCTGTCCCAGGTGACACCCTCGGGCAAAGTGATTTTGTACTGGTCTCCTTCCTTTTCAAGCCTGACGAATTTTCCGTTTCCGGTACCGTTCACAATGAGGGTCGCTCTCGTGAATTTTTCCCCGATATCTTTGATGAACAGGGGGGTATTTCCCTTCAGCTCTTTTCCCTGTCGGGCAATCAGCGGGCTGACGTGCAGGTAAACGGTTTTTTTGCCGTTGTGATCCGCTCTGTAGCAACTGCCACCCCATGGCTGGTCCCTGTAGGGGCCTCCGCGAGTGTTGTAAATGGCCTCCTTGTAGAAAGCAATCCATTTTCCCATGGACAGAAAAGTTTCAGCCTGTTTCGGATCAAATGTTCCCAGTGGAGTGGGACCGATGTTGTAAAGCAGGTTGCCGTCCTTGACAATGTTATTGATCAGGAATCTGATGGAGGTTTCGACGGGTTTGGTTGTTGCGTTGGATGTGTAGGACCAGTTGCCCGTCCAGCGGGTGCCGGGGATATCCGCCACGGTCATGCAGCTTTCCCAAGGCGTTTGAGTGTTGAAGGGGCCTAGCTTGCATTCCGGCGTCAGGAAATCCCCTTTCAAATCATCGGGCAGCGGTTCCTTATTGCCTCCGCGGGTGCTGTTCATGCGGTTGTTGATCAGAATGTCCGGCTGGTACTGCTTGATGCGGCGTATCATGGTGCGGGGATCCCACTGGTTGAGGGAGCTATTGCCCAGGCTGTCGAACCAGAGCACATCCACCTGGCCGTAGCGGGTGAGCAGTTCGCTGACTTGGCCGAAGTAGTATTCCAGATAACGGTAGTGCTGGTCGGTCAGGTAGTAGGGGTTGTACCAGTCTCTTCCAGAATAATAAAATCCCAGTCTGAGCCCGGCCGCATGAACTGCCGCCGCGAATTGTTCCACGATGTCTTTGCCGTAGGGGGTGGCAGCAATGGTGAAGGTGTCGTAGTTGGAGGGGAAGTTAGAGAAGCCGTCGTGATGCTTGGTGGTCAGCACGGCGTATTTCATACCGCTTTTTTTGGCGACGGACATCCATTTTCTGGGGTCATATTGCTTGGGGTTGAAGCGGCGGTGGGCGGAGTCGTACTCAAAGTCTACGGTATTCTTATGACCGCTCGCGCTGTCTTTGGGACGCGCCGCATTGCGTTCCCAGCTTATTTCCCGTTCCAGCAGGGAAGAAGGGTTCCAGTGAACAAACAAGCCGAATTTGGCATCCCGAAACCATTTTAACTGTTTATTATCGGCCTTGAAATCGAAGAGCCCGTTGACGGCTTCATTAATCAGGTCACGGTCTTCTACTGGAGAGAAGATGTCTTTTTCAGGAGAGAGAATCACCAGTCCTTCCGCCATGGGTTGCATGCGAAAGTTCGGTACGGGAGATTTTTCCTTGTCTCCCTGCCAGAGGTTGAGTTGCAGAACCCTGGCCACATTGCTTATTTCATAAGCTTTCTGTCCGGCTGCTTCCTCCATGATTTCATCAGGCAGTTCCCTGTTGAAAATGGCCTGTACAAAGGGTTGGCTGATATAGATTTTTCCGTTTTCCCGGAAAGGTCTGATATCTTCGGGCAGAGGGATTCGTTTATTTCTGGCCATCACGCAGGGTGCGCCATGCAGCTTGTCCGTATCTACGGTAAAGTACACGGCGTTTCGAAGTTTTTCAGATAGTTCCTTTTGAAGTTCGTTCACATTTTCCTGGTAGCTCCTGCCGGGATGGAAACGGTTATTGATGCTTTCCGCCTGTTTTTCCGTGATGACCGGGCCGATCCACTGGCTGGCAGCTTCGTCTTTGGTTCCGCAGCCTACAATAATCCGGAAATATTTTCCTGCATCCTTGTCCGTCAGGGTGTAGGATTCCGCATCACGGCTCTGCTGAACCACTACGGTTTTTCCGTTTCGGACATCTGCTTTTTCCCACCGGATCACAGGATTGGTGGATTCTCCGTCAGGTGTGCTGTAACGGCTTTCCAGCGTAGTTCCGACCACTTCTTCACCGTTAATATAAGGTCTGAGCCACGGGACGGTGATGGCATTCCCCACCTGAATGGAGATTATCCCCGCGAGTACGGTCAAGATACAGGATGTCCGGTGTTTGAATTTAAACATGGGAAAAATTTAGAGGAGGAATAACCGGGAGAACAGGATAAACCCCCTCCGTTTTATAAAAGACCAGTAAGGAAGAGGGGTGTTTTTCTTTCTATGAAATTTTATATGTATCATGAGCGTACGAAGGAAAATATATTGTTAAGCCGCAGAACTGGGAGCCGGGTGGGATAAAGGTTCTGGGAGGAGCCTTCCGCTTCTGGGCGGGCGCTCAGGTCGTTGTGGTTCTGCCGCCGTATTTCTTGACGTGAAGCCTTGCGTACGGGAAGGAAACCTGACAGAATCCCGCCATGCGCCTGTTCATGATGTTCTGTGTGATGCTTTTGCTCGCCGGATGCGATACGCGCACGAGCGTGGAACGGGCTCAGGAGGCAGGAGTGCTCATCGTGGGCAATAATGCGGAGCCCCAGAGCTTTGACCCCCACATCGCCACTTCCGTTTCCGATTTCAAGATGATCAATGCCGTCATGGAGGGGCTGCTGCGCGGGGATTCCAGGGATGACGCCGTTTTTCATCCCGCTGTGGCGGAGTCGTGGACGCACAGTCCGGAGGCGGATAAGTGGCATTTTTCCCTGCGGAAGGACGCCGTGTGGAGCGACGGCGTTCCTGTGACGGCCCATGATTTCGTGTATGCCTATCACCGCCTGCTTCATCCGGG
>ULQF01085213.1_pt1 | contig 13102 bp, 8 predicted proteins | sample 1954211 | NCBI WGS metagenome assembly ULQF01 (sample SAMEA4835648, study PRJEB28245) | human gut metagenome | biome: gut microbiome; material: fecal sample | place: Denmark | collected 2008 | reverse complement strand
TACCCTGCCAAGGGCTACGGGATTATTTCACTAACTTTCAAGTTACATTACAAAATGAAATAAGATCTGCAAATCCTATGATCAATTTTCTGTTTTCATTCGTCGTTTCGCCTCATACATTTTGGCATCGGCCTCCCGGACCATATCGTCCATGGAACGAGGCATAGTATGGGTCAGTACGGAATATCCCATGGCTACAGTAATGGGATGCTCGGAACCGTCAGGAAGCTTCAGAGTTCCCAGAGACGCTTCGAAATCTCTTTGCAGCTTGAGAAATTCTTTTTCGGAATCGGATACGGTCGACAGGAATACGAACTCATCTCCGCCGATCCGGTAACATTTTCCTAAGGAACCGAGATGTGCCGACAGAGTATCCGCTACCCGGCGGATCATTTCATCACCGCTTTGGTGACCGTAGGTGTCGTTCACATATTTGAGGCTATTCACATCGTACAGTGCCAGCAACACATGAAAATTATGGGATGCGTCCAGTCTTTTCAATTCTTCCATATAGGAAGTACGGTTCAGCAGGTCGGTCAGACCGTCGCGATAAGCCAGGCGGCTGAGCAGCTGCATGCGAACACCTTCCTGATAGTTGGTCATGAGGCGCAGGGTAACCTGGACTGCTTCCATGATCAGGAACATAAGCACACCGATCCGTGTGAAGAAGCTGGTCTCGGGAGCACTGCCGAACCATAGCAGCAGGATATCCAGTAGAACGCCAAAGCACAGACACAGAATTCCAAGGTTATGATATAGATTGTGCTTCAGATGCTGCCTTTGATTCTGATAAAACCCCTTGCCGATGGCATAGATAACAAGTGCGAACAGAATGCCAAAAGTAATATGGGTCAGACGAAGACTTTCATGGAAGTCCTTGAGACCGGTCAGATTCAGGCAGAAACGTATACTGAAATCCATGACACTGATCAGGCATACTGTCTGTACCATCACAGGGGAGTACTCTGTATACATTTTGCCAAGGTACAGAAACAGTGGAATGGTGATCAGCATCATAAAAAGTTCCGCAATTGTATGATAAATATGGCTGTTACGCAGGATCAGCTGCAGCATACGGTTATCTGCCAACATAAAGATACCGGTATTCAGAGCAAATAATCCCAGATAAAGCATCTCACTGCCGATGATGTGCTTCTTGTGTAATGGCAGATAAAACAGGATAAATGCCAGACCAAGATGGGCGATCAGGAAGCTGATGCCGAATCCGGGTGCCTTGTCGCGGATGCGGCTTATCAGGATATCTTCACTACGTCCTAGGTACATATGATTGATCTTGCCACTGCCGTCTCCGTAAGGATTATCGATCACCAGGGTGAGCGTGCACCCGGAATCTTCCCGGTAGATCGGCAGAGAGACATAAGAGGCTCCCGGTGTCTTGCCGAAGAAAACTCTCTCCGGCTGCATGGTCTCATAGATCAGCCGGTCGTCTATCAGGATCGTCACATTGGAACTTTTATAAAAAAAGAAAAGTGCCATGTCGTGAGTCAGCGCAGGAAGCTTCTTGGTCACTGTGCAGGTGCCGCTGATATGGGAAAAATCAACGGGGCTTCCATCGGAGGTGGTCCAGCCTTCTGAAAAGTCAATATAATCCGATATTGCCGGCTCACGGTTCTGCCTGGGCAGACTGTAGTACAGTACTGTAAAAATCACAGAACACATGATCAGGAAAAACAGTCCACGTGTAATGGAATATGAAGTTTTGTGATTGTTCGTGTTAGTATTCATATGAATTATATTATAGTAATCAGGTACCATAAAAGTCAATGTCTGTGTTGGTCAGATCAATGACTAAAGATAAAAAAAGTTGCAATGGGTGAAAAAGTATGCTATTGTGATTTTGTTGCCGCTTTAGTGCGGTAAAGATTTACTCTGGAGAGTTCTTCCACGGAAAGCAATTATCATATTTCCGTATAGAAGGCGCCGAAGGTGTACGGCAGTAAAGCTGCCAATCTCTCAGGCAAAAGGACAGAGCATCTATATGCTTATTCCCATTCTCTTCGGAAGAAATCAATCTACGATAGGACGTCACAAGAGGTGACGGAAGGAGAGGGAATATGTTAGACATGATTAGTAACTTTCTGACCACAGTGGATGATTTCGTCTGGGGCATCCCCCTGATCGTCCTCATTCTGGCTACCGGTCTTTTTCTTACAGCCAGACTTCATTTTTTGCAGATCACGAAGCTTCCCCATGCAATCAAACACTTAATTGCCAATGAAAAGTCGGGCGAAGACGGCGAAGTATCCAGTTTCGCGGCACTGTGTACGGCATTGTCCGCTACCATCGGAACCGGTAATATCGTTGGTGTGGCAACGGCTATTGTAGCAGGCGGTCCCGGAGCTTTGTTCTGGATGTGGATCGCTGCGCTGGTAGGTACGGCTACGAAGTATTCCGAGTGCCTGCTGGCGGTGAAATATCGTGTGGTAGCAGAGGATGGACACATTATCGGCGGCCCCTTCTACTATATCGAAAACGGTATGGGCAAGAGCTGGAAATGGTTGGCGAAGATCTTCGCTTTTATGGGTGTATGCGTGGGATTGTTCGGTATCGGAACCTTTACCCAGATCAACGGTATCACCAGTGCGGTACATAATTTCTTCGATGCGAACAATGCACATACCGTACAGCTCTTCGGCATGGACTATTCCTGGAGCGTGGTGATCTCCGGAATCCTTTTGACCATCTGCGTGGCACTGGTTGTTATCGGTGGATTAAAGCGTATCTCCACCGTGGCACAGGTCATCGTTCCTTTTATGGCAGTGACTTATGTAGTAGCCTGTCTGTTAGTACTGATCTTTAATGTAACTGCCATTCCGGCAGCTATCGTGACCATCGTACAGAGTGCGTTTGGTATGCGTGCCGTAGCCGGCGGTGCTTTGGGAGCGGTTATCATGGCAATGCAGAAGGGTATTGCGAGAGGTATTTTCTCCAACGAAGCCGGTATCGGTAGTGCACCGATCGCAGCGGCTGCAGCGCAGAACGACTCTCCTGCCAAACAGGGTCTGATCTCAATGCTGGGTACCATCATTGATACTCTGATCATTTGTACCATGACCGGTCTTACGATCGTAATTACCGATTCCTGGAACGTAGGTCTGGACGGCGTGGATGTTACCACCAGAGCTTTCCAGCAGGGGCTGCCTTTTAACAGCTCTATTGCATCCTTTATCCTGATGGTATGCCTGGTATTCTTTGCATTTACCACGATCCTCGGTTGGGATTACTACAGTGAGAGATGCCTGGAATACCTGATCGGTCAGAAGCCGAAGGCGATCAAAGTATACCGTTGGATCTACATTGCCTGCGTATTCATCGGACCCTACATGACTGTTAAGGCAGTATGGACCATCGCAGATATCTTCAACGGTCTGATGGCGATCCCGAATCTGATCGCACTGCTGGCATTAAATGGTGTTGTGGTGGCTGAGACCAAGAAATACCTTGACAATGCCAAGAAAAAGTTTTAAAAAAGTTCTGTAGCCCTATCACACGGGGAAAATCCATATTTTTTCCGGAAGTATAGAAGTGAGGAACTATATGAAAGATCTTACAAAGGGCAGACCGTCAGTTTTGATACTGACGTTTGCCCTTCCTATTTTTTTGGCCAATTTATTGCAACTTACTTACAGCCTGGCAGATACCCGCATCGTAGGTACTTTTCTGGGAGATAATGCCCTGGCGGCAGTGGGGGCCACGACGACGCTGAGCAACCTGATCGTACAATTCCTAATGGGAATGTGCAATGGCTTTGCTATTATTTCGGCACAGTGCTTCGGAGCGAAGGATATGGACAGATTGCGCCGATCCTTAGGCAATTCTCTGGTGCTTGGTCTATTGGCAGCGGTGGTACTGACATTTGGAGGACTTGTATTTTTACAGCCGATCCTCAGATTCCTGAATGTGCCGGAAAATCTGTTGCACACAGCAACACAGTATGTGTCCGTGATCATAGCGGGACTTGTTGTTACTTTATTATATGATGTATTATCGGCGACCTTAAGAGCAATCGGAGATACCGTGACCCCGCTGATCGTGCTGGCAGTGTCGGTGGTGCTGAATATCGGAGGAGATCTGCTTCTGATCGTGGTGCTGCATATGGGAGTGCTGGGTGCCGCAGTTGCTACTGTGCTGTCGCAGCTGATCGCTGTGGTGGTGTGTGCGGTCTATCTGTGGAAAAAGTATGAAATTCTGCGGATACGTGTGGATGATATGAAGCTGCAGGATGCCGGAATGCTCCGCAATATGTTAAGCTCCGGTCTTTCCATGGGATTCATGAGCTCACTGGTCAATATCGGTACATTGACATTGCAGACTTCCATCAATAAGCTGGGACAGAATATTATCATTGCTCATACGGCAGCCCGCAAGATCTCCGAGATCTTCATGATCATGTTCAGCGTCTTCGGTCAGACCATGGCGACCTATTGCGGACAAAATCTGGGAGCCGGCAAAATCGAACGGATCCGCAGAGGAATCCTGTTGGCAACCGGTTATACCTGCATCTGGTGTACGCTTAATATTGTGACTGCTTATACCATCGGTGACTGGCTGGTATGGCTGGTCACGGGCAGTGAAAACCCGGAAGTGGTCTACAATGCAACGTTATATCTCAAGGTAGATACTTTGTTCTATTATGTGACGGCGGTAATCTGTATTGTGAGAAATGCCATGCAGGGGTTGGGAGAACGTATTGTACCGCTGATCTCCAGCTCGCTGGAAATGATAGGGAAAATTGTGATCGCGGCGACGCTGGTTCCCATGTTCGGATACCCGGGTGTCATCGCAGCGGAGCCTATTGTGTGGTTTATTATGATCATTCCGCTATTGATAAAGATACTGCGTATGCCGGTCTGGAAGCAGAAAACTTAACTGTTTCGTAAACAAAAGAGATATTTTTACTTAACGTTAAGGAAAAATGACCAAATTTAACAATAAAATACTTGTAATTTTGTCGAATTGTATTACTATATGGAAAATGTTACAATGAATTTACCGAGAAAATACTTAAACGTTTTCGAGACGGACCGAATGTGATAAAGTCTTTTACAGAAAGGCAGATGTGGTAAGTATGAAGAAGACAGAGAATAAGAAAACGAAAGTAAAAGGGAACAAAAAGCCATTTTTCACAATTTCGAAAAAGATACTGGCGTTAAGCCTTCTGCCGATGATCATTGTATGTGCACTGGTGGCTACGGTGGGGGCCAAAGCATTAGAGACCGGAATTGAGAAACAGATTGAGCAGTCTCTGCAGATCGTTGGTGTCAGTGTGGATGAAACCTACACGAATCTGTATGAAGGCGATTACACCAGAGATAAGGGAGGCAAGGTGCGCAAGGGCGGCACATCCATTTCCGGGGAGACACAGTTGATCGATGGATTGCAGGAGAAGACAGGCTTCCAGGTGTCTTTTTTGTATGGAAATATGCGTCTGATCACGACATTGACCAAGCCGGAAGGAGGACGTATTAACGGTACGGCGTTGGAAGACGATGTCTATGCACAGATTCAGACTGGGGAGGCTTTGTTCCTGACGGACTGCAACATTTCCGAAGTAGATTATTATGTATATTATCAGCCATTGATCAATTCTGATGGCTCTGTGATCGGTGCCATCGAAGTGGCGACGCCGATGCAGAATGTCAAGGATACAATCTCGATGCAGGTGAAGGATATTATTCTGATCGCTGTGGCATGTGTTCTTGTGGCGGCAACGCTGGTAAGCGTATTATCCCGTAGCATGGTGAAGACCATGAAGAAGACGAAGCATTTCCTAGGCAGGATCGTGAACGGAGAACTGGATGCAGAGCCGGATGAAAAGCAGTGCCGTAAAAAGGATGAACTTGGGGATGTATATCGTATTTCTGTAAAACTGCAAAAAACTCTCCGTTCGATCGTAACAGAGATCAAGGATTCCGCGGATGATCTGACAGCATCTTCCAACAAACTGATCAAGATGGCACAGGATACCCAGGAATCTGTGAATGATGTATACCATGCTGTCGGCGAGATATCAGACGGCGCAAGGAATCAGGCCAATGAGACAACGGATGCTAATGAAAATGTAGTGCGTATCGGCGAGCAGATCGAATATATATCTGAGGAAGTAAAATCTCTGACGGATTATGCCGGTAGGATGGCAGAAGCGGAGAAAGCTTCCGAAGAGATCATGAAGGAACTGAACGGCTCCAACGAGAGCACCAAGGAATCCGTCCTGCGGGTAGCGGAACAGATTACGGATATGAACGGAGCAATTCAGAATATCACCAAGGCAGTATCCATGATTCAGGATATTGCGGACGAGACAGATCTGCTGTCACTGAACGCCAGCATTGAAGCAGCCAGAGCCGGAGAAGCGGGAAGAGGCTTCGCAGTGGTAGCAGAGCAGATCAGTAAGCTGGCTGACCAGTCTAAGCGCTCCGCAACCGAGATCGAGCAGATCATCCAAAATATCATGGAGTCTTCCGGCAGAATGGTGGAGATCATGGGTGAAGTGGAAGCCAACATGAATCACCAGCAGAGCAAGTTAGAGGAGACCGGTGTGAAGACTGCGGCAGTAGCGGATGGTGTGGAGAATTCCCTGCAGCATATTGACGGTATCCGGGAGAAGATGGATGTCTTAGGACAGTCCGGAAGTGCGATCCGTGATGTAGTGGAAGGATTGTCGGCAATCTCCGAACAGAATGCAGCATCCGCAGACAGTACCATGCAGGCGGCTCATGGCATGAGTGATACCATGACAGAACTGATGAATTCTTCTGAGAACCTGTTGGCATTAGCGGATAAGCTGGAAAAGGTACTGGATGTTTTCAAGGTATAAAGAGGGTGCTGGAAGCTGTCCGGCAGGGAGATAACATATAAATGACAGAAAATGCAGTCCGTTTTTCATAGAAAACCGGACTGCATTTTCGTGTGCTTTATTGACGGGGATACCATCATGAATTACAATATAAGGGATGTGAGGAATTACGTTATGAATTTAAGGTCTTTCACCCACTTATAAGCAAGCTCATATGGGCTTAGACTTTTTGACCCTGGCATAATATCATACGGGAGAGAAGGAGAATGCAAATGAAAGAGTTGGAACGAAGTAACCGGGTGGCCATGATAGCACATGGTGTGATCAATGCAAGTATGCTTTTCATTAGCGTGATCGGATTTGTTGAACACACAGTGTCGGTTCCGGTATTGGTAGTGCTGATGCTTCTTGGGATCATACCGGTTTTGGCAGAATTTATTTGTTGGAAGAGGGATCATGCGGCCAAAGCTATAAAACATCTGTCATTGATCGGATTTGCGTTGTTTTATACGGTGCTGCTTTTTACGGCACAGTGCAACATGGTGTATGCATTTGTAATTCCCATGATGTTTGCAGTCATGCCTTATCATGATGTCAAGGCATTTGCACTTATTAATGTGGGGACGGTGGTAGAGAATATCCTGGTGGTGCTCCTGGGAGCCACACAAGGGGGATTTGGCTATCTGGGGCAGGACGCAGGATTTATACAGATTTCGGTAATGATTCTGCTGTGCATTACATCCATCTATGCTACCATATCCAACCAGAAGAACACCGATGAAAATATAGAGAGCATTACAGCTGCGCAGGACCGCGCGGAAGCAACCTTACGTGAGGTCATGGAAATGAGCAGCCGGATGGAGACTTCAGTAGCTGATATCACAGCGGAATTGAATAAACTGGAAACTGCTTTTGACAGTACCAAAACAGCCATGGAGGAGGTGTCTGCAGGTTCCGGGGAGTCTGCAGCGGCGATTCAGCAGCAGACGTCCCAGACGGAGGCTATTCAGGAAAAAGTAAATACTGTGGGTGAAGTGGCAGAGACGATCGGAAGCAATATGGAACATACGATAGAAATGCTGGATGCCGGAAAAGAAGAGATGACAGGTCTGAAGGAGCAGGCAGAGGATTCTGCAAGAAACAGTGAACTGGCGGCACAGAAGCTGGAAACGCTGGATCATTATATGCAGGAGATGCATTCCATCGTGGAAATCATCAGCAAAATAGCTAATCAGACCAGTCTTCTGGCGCTGAATGCCAGCATAGAAGCAGCCAGAGCCGGTGAAGCCGGCCGCGGTTTCTCCGTAGTGGCGACGGAGATTTCGGGAATGGCCACCCAGACAAAGGATGCTACCGGCAACATCGCGGAGTTGATCCAAAATGTATCCGGAGCGATTGGAGAAGTGGTGACGGTCATCCGTCAGATGATAGACGGTATCGGCAGCCAAAGGGAAGGAACGATGCGCGCGGCGGACAGTTTCACGGCAATTGAAGACAGCAGCTATACGATCGTGGATAATCTGGGTGAGATGCTTCAGACAGTAGAAGCTCTGAAAACAGCCAACCAGGAGATCGTGGATTCCATTCAGACAATCTCAGCGACTACGGAAGAAGTGTCTGCCCATGCCAGTGAGACACTGGAAGCGGAAGAGAGAAACAGAGAGATTCTGCAGAAAATTACTGAAAATATGAATTCTATGGTAAAAAAATAAGTAACGGTTCCTGTGACAGAACGGACAGGATAGAAACAGGAGTGACAGAATATGCATGACAACGGGGTGACTTTACAGAAAAAGGTGTTACAGAATCTGGATATACCGTATTCGTATGAACTGGCAAAACGAATGGAACAATACCGGTCACATCCGACACTGGGGTATCGCCCGGCGGGTTCTAAGGCAGAATTTGAGACCGGAGAGATGCTGAAGACAGAAATGGAAAAAATCGGACTGTCTGAGGTTACAAAGGATGCTGTGACGGTAGACGGCTGGGAATTTCATAAGGCAGCGTTGAGCTACATGAATGCGGCCGGGGAGACCGTGTCAGCAGAATTGGGAGCCTATCAGACAACCTTTGTCACCGATGGCCCGAAGGAATTTTCCATGATGTATCTGGGAAAAGGAACGGAGACGGACTATCATGGAAAAGATGTCAGGGATAAACTGGTATTGGTGGAGATTAACCAGAGAGATGAGTGGTGGATCAATTATCCGGTATACCAGGCACATCTGAAAGGAGCCGCAGCCCTGATCGCAGTGCAGAGCGGCGGCTACGGTGAAATCGACGATGAAGCTCTGAATGCACAGGATATCGCCGGACCGGAGGATGCTCCCGCTTTTTCCATTTCCAGAAAAGATGCGGCAGGCCTGTTGGAGCTGCTGCGTGATCAGGAGGAAATAACGGTCACCTTTGATGCGGAATCCAGGGTGACCAGAAACTGCACGACTTATAATATTGTGGGTAAGATTCCCGGGAAACATCCGGACCGCATGGTGCTTTTGTCTGCACACTATGATTCCTATTTTGACGGATTCCAGGATGACAATACAGCGGTCGCCTTGATGTTTGGTATTGCAAAGGCGTTGCGGGACAGTGGTTTTCAACCGAACAATACCATTGTGATCTGTGCCATGGCATCCGAGGAATGGGGCGTGGTGGATTCCAATTTCGACTGGTCTACGGGAGCTTATGAGCAGATATTCACCGCACATCCCGAATGGGTGGGCAAGGTGATCGCAGATCTGAACTTTGAGCTTCCTGCGTTAGCGCATGGTACCAGAGCGAGGATCCGCAGCTGCTATGAATACGTCAGCTTTCTGGAGGAATATCTTGCGGATCTGCCGAATCTGACGATAGCCTATCCGGAAGAGACAGCAGTGACATCTCCGATCGAGACCTGGTCGGATGATTTTTCCATGGCGATCGCAGGTGTACCGTCCATGGTAAATGATTTCACCGGCGGAAGCTTTATGGAGACCCACTACCATTCCCAGTTTGACAACGATGAGTTTTATGATGAACAGGTATATCGTCTGCATCACGAGCTGTTTGCTCTGCTGATCCTGGCGCTCGATGAAACGGCAGTGGTACCGTTGCAGTTTTCACCGGTGGTGCAGCGGATTCGCAAGGGCTTGGAACAGTGTCGGGAGATCTGCTACCGCGCCGATGTGGCGGGGCAGCTGGGAGAGAAAAAACGGGTTTTGCTTGAAAAAATTGAGGAACTGGAGATTTTAAGTGACCGGGCACTTAGAAGATGCCGGGAGGAATATGAAGCGGTAGAGGAATACAACCGTAACTACAAACAGTTGCTTAGAGATGGAAAATACGACGAGGCGGAGAAACTTTTCCGGCAGATCAGACCGCTGGAACAGAAGCTGCTCGCAAGGTTCCAACAGGAGCAGGACGCTTTTGTGCGGATTGACTGGTACGGAAATGTGTTGTATCCTCATGAGATATGCAGTGCAAATCTGAGACTTCTGGGCGGAGCGGTGAGAAATCTGAAGGAACAGAGACTTTCCTCCGCACTTCGTAAGCTTTATCAGGTAGACAACAATGCCTATGCCTTTAATTTTGATGAAGAAGTATATAGGCATTTTACGGATTATGTATTCCATCAGCCGAAGGATCGCCTGAAATGGGGTTACGGAAGGCTGCCGGAGCATGAAAATCTATATGGAACGGTCAAGCAGCTTCTACAAAAAGAAAAACAACTGGAGATGTTGACAGGATCCGGTATGAAGGAAATGGACTACCGGGAAGAAATTACCAGCCTGGAGCATGCATGCAGCAAGCTTGTGGTCAGCCTGATGAATATCGTGCAACAAATGGAGAGATCTGTGACAGAGATATTCGAATTGTAATGATGGCGAGAGCAGAGCACGGAACGATCCACAGACAACAAAGCTGGGGACTGACATCATCATAATAAGGAGATAACAGTAAATACAATTATGGAAAGTGATAAGTTATATCGTGTGCAGAAGGAAGACCTTCCGAAAGTGGAGAAAATGCTGAATCAGTGCTTTGCACACGATCCGTTGTACGAGACGCTGATTCCGGATCCGGAAGTCCGTAAAAATCTGATGCCGGAGCTGTTTAAATGTGACATGGATGAATTTTATGCGACCTGTGAGATCTTCGCAGACAGCGCGGATCTGAACAGTGTATTGGTGGTATCGGATGAAGCGGAGCCGTACAATGTATTTCAGTTCTATTTTACAGAGGCCATGGCTGCTTTACAGACGGATTCCTATCTGATCAAGGAGGATCCTTCGTTAAAGACATTTCGGAATTTTATGAAGGGTGAGGATTATCTGAATTCCAGCTGGACGGATCAACTGCATCAGAATCAGCGTCTGCATATCATTTATCTGGCGGTGGATCCATCCATGCAGCATCATGGGATCGCGGCGGAACTTCTGGAGGAAGCCATTGGCTATGCCCAGAAGCACAAGCTGATGATCTCCCTGGAGACTCATAATCCAAAAAACGTGGAATTTTATGAAAAATTTGGATTCAAGGTATATGGTGTGATGGAGAAGAATTTCCCGTTAAAGCAATACTGTCTGATCCGTGAAGTACAGTAATATTGCTGAAAATTTCAGAAAAATCCGGAAACGCAACTGCCGGTTGACAAAATTTCAAGGGCACTTGGTAGTTGTCAACCGGCTCTTTTGTTATGATTTTCCTATGTCGACGATCTATGTGTGCACAAGAAAACATTAATAAAAGAAGGAGAGAATGAAAATGATCCTGTCAGAAAAAATAATAATGTTGCGTAAGAAATATGGGTGGTCCCAGGAGGAACTGGCAGAACGCCTGGACATTTCCAGACAGTCTGTATCCAAATGGGAGAGCGGAGCCTCAATCCCGGATCTGGAACGTATTGTCAGTATGAGCCAGTTGTTCGGAGTTACTACGGATTACCTATTAAAAGATGAAATGGAAGAGACGGAATTCACCGATGGAATGACACCGGAGATCACAGAGGGCAAAGTGATCACGGTGGAGGAAGCCAATACGTTTCTGGAAGCTACGAAAAAATATGCTGCCCGGATTGCTCCGGCGGTATCCTTATGTGTGCTCTCTCCTGTTGTATTGTTGTGGTTGTTGGGAATGGCAGGTGCCAAAAGAGGAGCGGTTACAGAAAATGTCGCAGGAGGAATCGGTCTCATCGTACTGTTACTGATGGTGGTAGTTGCGGTAGCGGTATTTCTTCTCACCGGAATCCCGTATAATAAATATGAATATCTGGAAAAAGAAAAGCTGACATTGCAATATGGGGTGTCCGGAATCGTGGAGAAAGCAAAAGAAACATTTGCGGGAACCTACCGGATCTGCATAACCCTGGGTGTTGTATTGTGTATTCTGGGAGTGGTACCGTTGCTGGCAGTATCTATTTTTTTCGGGAATAATGGTTATGCGGTAATCCTTGCTACGGATGCTTTGCTCATTGTAGTGGCGATCGCTGTATGGCTGTTCGTGTGGTCCGGTATTATCTGGGGCGGTTATCAGAAATTGCTTCAGGAGGGGGATTATACTGTGGAGAATAAGGCAGTTAACCGGAAGTATGAGCATGTGACAGCAATTTACTGGTGTGTCTGGACAGCGCTTTATCTGGCCATCAGCCTGCCGACAATGCGTTGGGACATTACCTGGGTCGTATGGCCTGTGGCCGGAGTATTGTATGGGGCACTTCTGGCGTTTCTGAAGATAAAGAATCGGAAAGCAGAGCGCAAATGAGCGGATTGCACGGGGAAATACGGACGGCGTGAAAAAGGAGCGGAATATATGACAGTGGTATGCCTTGCGATACTGGCAGGAATTTTCTGGGGAGATTTTTTCTTAAAAAATTATATAGAGTCGCATGTGGACGAGCGGGAAGAACGAGAGATCTGCAGGGGGAAACTTCTGATCCGCAAGCATCACAACAAAGGCATGATGCTCAATGCCGGACAGAAGAGAAGGCGTCTGGTGGCTGTTGTTTCACTGGCGTTTACACTGATATTGACCGTTGTCTTTATCGTGAGTCTGGGACATCGAGGCAACAATTTGCTGCGACTGGGACTATCGCTGTTGCTTGGTGGTGCCTTCAGCAATACCTATGACCGCCTTCGCAGAGGTTATGTGGTGGATTATGTGAGCTTCCCGGTGAAATGGCAGGCGTTCCGCAAGATCGTATTCAACTGCTCAGATTTCTGCATTATCATCGGTGCGTTGCTATCGGCGCTTGGAATGCTGTAAATTGAAAGTTAGTGAAATAATCCCGTAGCCCTTGGCAGGGTA
>ULQF01037485.1_pt1 | contig 13146 bp, 8 predicted proteins | sample 1954211 | NCBI WGS metagenome assembly ULQF01 (sample SAMEA4835648, study PRJEB28245) | human gut metagenome | biome: gut microbiome; material: fecal sample | place: Denmark | collected 2008 | reverse complement strand
CTTTCTTTATATAGATAAAATATTAATATATAAGTATTTGTGGTTTTTTATGGTATAAAACAAAAGTTTTACACATAGAAAACATTTGTTTTCATAGAAGAAAACTAAAGTTTTGTACTGAAGAAACTTCTGTTTTCCCATATAGAAACTTTTGTTTCCCTAGGAAGAAACCATTTGCTTCGCTACTCGAACTCGGACGATCCCGGGAAAGAATATATCAAGAATGATCGCTATTAATTACCGTAACATTCTGAATTTAGTTACTTTTGCGTAGAAATCTAATTGTAATTCTCAATATCATGAAAAAGATAGGACTAATGTTGGCCTTATTATGGGTGATTTGCGCGCTCTCGTGGGCTTCTTCTCCGAATGCCCGTATTAAGGGGCAGTTAATAGATGCCTCTACGAATCAAGTGATTAATTATGCGGATATCTTTCTGTTTACGATGGGAAGTGAAAAACCTTTGCAACAGACTTTTCCGGACGATCAAGGACGTTTCTCGTTTACTAAGGTGGCTCCGGGTAATTATGTGGTCATGGTCCGTCTGATGGGATATGATGTGTTTACAAAGAATGATATCATCTTGGATGCCTCGTCTCCGGTGGATTTAGGTAAGTTGATGATGAGTCCCTTAGAGGTAGGTATCGCCGAAGTGGAGGTAGTCGCCGAGAAACGCCAATTGGTTTATAAGCTGGATAAGAAAGTGGTCGAGGCCTCTTCCAATATGATGGGAGGAGGCGGTTCCGCCGTGGATATATTAGAGAATACGCCTTCCATACGGGTAGATGCGGAAGGCGATGTTACTTTTCGTGGAAGCAGCGGCTTTTTGGTTTACATAGATGGTAAACCGAGTGTCTTCTCGGGTACACAGGCTTTGGAGCAAGTCCCGGCCGGGCATATAGAGAATATAGAGATTATCACGACACCCTCCGCCAAGCATGATACGGAAGGCGACGTGGGTATCATTAATATTATCACGAAGAAGCATTCCCAGCGGGGATTGAGCGGGATGGTGAATCTCTCGGGAAGTACGTGGCTTTCCCGCCATGTCGATTTCTTGTTGGCACAGCAACATCAGCGTTCCCGTTGGTACATCGGCGGACAGTGGACAGACCGGTTGCGCAAGAGTGATTTCGACCAAGAGAAGATGACGGTGGTGGGCGATCAGACCACTACCTCGCATTCCGTCGGGCCTCGTACGGGAAACAGCTATCATTATACGATGAAAGGCGGTTGGAGCCTGAATCTTCCCAAGACAACCATTGCGTTGGATCTGGAGGGCGGCTATGGCGGAAATAAGCGTAAGGGAGAAATGAACTATAAGGAAACCCGTTCGGTAGCGGGCGGCTCTCCGGTGACGGAAGATTATCGAAGCATAGATGATTATGATAATGATGAGAATATAGGTTTGGGAAGTCTGGCGGTACAGCATAAGTTCAACGATAAGGGACACGAGCTTTCCGGTAGTGCCTATTACAAATATGGCGGTCATGCCTTGGAATATTTCTTTAACGACTTGATGTCCTTGGAAGGGCAACGCCAACAGGGGCACCGTGCTTATGAGGCCGAGCACCGGGAAACGATGCGTATCAATCTGGATTACGCCTTGCCTTTCGGAAAAGGAGGTAAGCTAGAGGCGGGTTACCAATATTATTCTTATCTGGAAGACGGCGATTACAATATGGAATGGTGGGACCCCAAGGGACAAACGTTCTTTTGGCGTGATGATATCTACAACACGTTTTATTTTCAAGAAGGGGTGAATTCTATCTATACGATTCTTTCCCATACGTGGAAGAATTTAGAGGCGCAAGCCGGCGTTCGGGGAGAGCATACGCATACGGTCTTGCGAAGTTCCGTGGAGGGAGCGGATCGTACGAAGAATCGTTTTGAGTTTTTCCCATCGGTGCATTTGGGCTATACGTTCCCGAATGAGCATCGTTTGTTGGCTTCCTATTCCCGTCGTACCACACGTCCGCAGCTTTTCTATATGGAGCCTTATATCACGTATCGCGACTTTTATACGGCCGAGATCGGTAATCCGGATATACGTCCGGAGTACATCAACTCCTTTGAATTGAACTACCGGAAGAGTTTCGGGGAAAACACGGTATCCGCCACCGCCTTTCATCGGTATCGGAAGGATAAGATCGAGCGGTTGCGTGTTCCCTATTCAGCTGGTGTAACCTTGGATTCGATGGCGAACGTAGGACATGATTACTCGACAGGTATCGAGCTAAGCGTCAGCCTGCATCCGGTGCGCTGGTGGAATACCACGGTCAACGGAAACGTTTATCACTATAAGGTGAAGAACGAACAGGCCGCCGGTGGAAATACGACCTCAAGCACCAATTACGATATCCTATGGAATAACCTGTTTAATCTGGGGAAATACACCCGTATCCAATTGGATGGTAGTTTTGTAGGCCCTTCCGTAACGACGCAGGGCCGTACGGACGCTTATTGGTATGCGAACGTAGCCGTCCGTCAGCAACTATGTAACCGAAAACTAACCGCCACCTTAGCTTTCCGGGATATTTTCCGTTCTGCCAAATATATCAGCGATATCCAAACGGCAGATTTACGCTCCCTGACACGTATCAAACCCAAATATCCACAAATCACGTTGACGTTGAGTTGGACATTTAATAGTTTCAAGGCTAAATCCACCCAAGCGAAAGAAGATCGCTCGGAGATGTTTGAGGGTATAAAGCATTGATATTGTATCTTTACTATATTGGTTTGTCTTCGGGAAACAACTACGATTGCAAATAAATTCTGCAGTCGTAGTTGTTTCCCTCTTTTACGGATGGTGGAATTTGGTTCTTGGCATTAATCGCTGCGAAAGGAGCGGAGAAGATAACAGATCAGATCATCCGGTCATTGCGTTCTTCTAGGCTTTCTTTTTAGGATGATATAAACAGGGTTTCTCTATGTATTTCCAGGATAACATACCCAATCCGGTGCTAAGGATAGTGGTAAGAGCCAATGTCAATATAAAGCTATACCGATCAAGTCCGTAATGAATGAATATCTGGATGATCGGGAAATGAATCAAGAAGATACCATACGAGAAATTTCCCATCCGATTGAATACATGTAACCACTTGAATCCATAAGCTACCGTGATAATGATAGAGGCTAGAGCGATAGGCTCGAAAATACTCAGCAACAGATACTCTCTACCCAATAAAAGAAATAGGCTGACAGGGAACAAATATCTCATATATTTTCGAAAAATAGGGAAATAGGCAAGTATGATAATACCAGAACAAAAGTACATCATTTGTCCGGGGAATTGTCTTTTCATGAATTCATAAATAGGGTTGTGTGTCATATCATCTAAATAATTACACGTTGTCGAGTAGATGAAAGATAAGATATAAATAAGAAGTAGGCATACTAATTTGTTATATCTTTTCAGTAACCAATAGATAATGGGTATGGTGATATATAGCATGAATTCAACCTTGATAGTCCATAAAGACCCATTCATCGCTTGTAAAGGATTGGTATCGAATACGCCGGGTAAATCCGGCGATAAAAAGTTAAATGTAAGTAAATTACAGATAAGATAGGTGTATAAGCTAGAAGAGGTGAGGTATTCCCTGCAGGATAAGGAAGTAAGGAATAATCCGATTAAGGCACATAATAAAATAGTCAAGCTGTAGGCGGGCATAATACGTTGAATACGTTTACGGAAAAAAATCCGGGTATTAGGCGTACGTAAGAAGCTAAACATAACAAGAAATCCACTAATAATAAAGAAACCTTTCACTCGAAATCCTCCGCTAACAAACCAAAAAGGATCAGTATCTGTCAGTGTGCTGAAATGGTTGAACATGACAGAATACGCAAGAAAGAAGCGAATAAAATCAAAATTATTCGCTTCTTTTACTTGATTTATTAATCTGGAGTTGAGTAAAACTTTCTCTGATTGATTCATTGTTCTATTTGACTACAATGATTTTTGTTACAACGCTCTCTGAGGCTTCCTCTGTGGAAGCTAGTACAAGATATACGCCTGTCGCTACACGTGATCCGCTTGCGTTCCGGCAATTCCAGATAGCTTGCCCCCCCAAGGATTTAGTTTGATAAATAATATTTCCGTTTAAATCCGTGATTTTTACATTCGAATTATCCATTAATCCTACAATCGTTACTTTATCCATATGTTCGGGACGTACCGGATTAGGATATGCGTAGATCTCCGAGTAATCAGATTTACCCTCCGAAGCTTCTCCTTGATAGGAATTTAATCCTTTATCGGTACCGATAAAAACCTCACCGGTCTTATCGTTTATCTCTATATCGTATATGTTATCGGAAAGGAGCGGGCTATTGGTCGTATTAAATTGATAAACGATTGTCTCATTATCATTATCTAGAACATAAACGCCATTTCCTTTGGTTCCAATCCATTTTCGATTACCTGCGTCTACTTTTAGGGTCGTGACAACAACGTTATCTAAGAAATAAGCGAGATTACCAGTTTCCTCATTGGTATATTTTACCCTTGTACAACGTGTAGCGGCTTTATCCTCAGCGGAAGAGATCCTAGGTTTAGTGAAATATACGGCCCCCCGATTCGTACCAACCCAGATATATCCATCCTTATCCTCGGCTACGCATGTATAATTACTAGGAGTCAATTCTTTTCCGTCGGTATCAATAAGTGTAGTAAACTCATACGAGGAAACTTCATCTAAAGACTCGCTATTCGGTATCATTACAAGTTTAGGTGTGTTACGAGGCACATAAATCCATTTGTCGTTAGTGGAGGTTATAAGTATATCGTTTATTGTATAAACTCCTCTAAGTTGCTCGATATCCAAACGATGCCATGCTCCTGCTTTGTCAAGAACAAGTACCGCATGGTTAACTTCTGAGCTTGTCATCCACAAATTTCCATTTTTATCAAAGGCCAGTCCATCTATATAACAATAACCGGACCCATAGCCTCCCGCGGTTTCTTTAAAGGCATTCTTTTCATTGTATGACTGGACAGGAGTTCCATTCTTATATTGGATAACGCCATCACCCATGGAAGAGGCGTATACGATCTCATCATTAGAATCGTCGGTCGTTACGGCTATACTTGTATAGTCTCGTGGATTTCTTGGTAAATTGAGTTTCTTTTGGGCTTCTTTAGGATCGATAAAAGACCATTTATCATAATCGTATGTAAGAATATAACCTCCTTTGTCGAAACGCTTACCATTTAGGAGGTCTTTACCTCCTATGATCATATATACTTTATCATTTTTACAAACAATATCGAATGCGCTATTGCTGTAAGGTCCGTCTAAAATGATAGGTTCATTAAGAGCCTCAAAACTATTTGAGCCTTTCCGTTGGATGGAACGTAGCCCTTTGCTTCCTTCCGCTATCCAATATTTGTCTGTTTGATAGGTACTGATGTCATTGATACTTAAGTTTATTTGGTCAAACTTTTGTGTATCGGATACGATGAAAACCCTTGAGTTATCTATACATGCTAATTTTTCGCCTATTACTTTCATGTATTTTAGGGTTGAGCTATTTATTATTCGGGAAAGCTCTCCATTGTTTTCATAGAAGATACCTTGCTGACTGACCAAGTAGAACAAGGTATTCTTGAATGAAGCGATAGCTGAGATCGTATGACTATCGGAAAGGTTTGATAATCCATAGGGCTTCCAGTTTGCCTTATCCAGTAGGTTCTCTTTTAATGAGGCGTATATAATCCCCGAAGATACTTCTGCTTTATTGGTTGTAGAGGCATATATATTGCCATTCTGTATGGCACACGATGTTATATTTAAGGAAAGCTTGTAGGTATCCTTTATTTCCTTTTTGGCCATATTGACCACGACGATACCAAATGCTGTCGATAAATAGGCATATTCATCATGTACCAATACTGAATTGATTTGTTTGTCTCTTATGGACGTACTGGTCGACAGATAAGGTAGATTTGTCGCCACTCCTCCCTCAAGTATATCTATATTTGAATTATCATAGATAATAAGGAGTGATTTTGTTTGTTTATTATAGCGGATCAAAGAAATCGTATTATCATTTAATCCGTTTCCTTTATAATATTGCTTAATACTATTATCATCTTTTCCATACGTATAAAGAGATCCTTCCGCTACCACAAATACTTGGTCGTTCGATTCCTCTACGCTGTTTGTGTTATTGTAAGAAAGATACGTTTTCCATCCGGTTGTATTAAAATTAGCGGCTAATACAGTGAATGAAAAAAATGAAAATAGAATGATAGTAAGTATATGTCTCATATTAACAATTGTAATCAGATAAAAATGATGTTAACTTCATGACGGCTTTCGCACGATGGCTGATCTGGTTTTTTGTATCGTTACCCATCTCGGCGAAAGTTTGTGTATAGGTATCAGGCATGAATATAGGATCGTATCCAAATCCGCTATCTCCGCGTTTTTCGGTAGTGATAGAGCCATTCACGATACCGTCGAAGGTATATTCTTTTCCGTCAAGGACTAGAGCTATGACCGTGCGGAAACGTGCTTTTCTGTTTTCTTTATGATTCATTTCGGACAACAGCTTGTTCATATTAGCTTCCGAGTCGTGCTCTGTTCCTGCGTAACGAGCCGAATAGACTCCCGGAGCATTATTCAATACCTCGACTTCTAATCCCGTGTCGTCAGCGAAACAATCATATCCGAATTTCTCCTTGATATAGCGGGCTTTTAGCAAAGCATTTCCCTCTAAGGTATCTGCCGTCTCGGGGATATCGTCATGGCAATCGATATCGGATAAACTTATGATTTCCGCGTATCCGGCGGTTATCTTGCGGACCTCGTCCAGTTTGTGTTGATTATTTGTCGCGAATACAAGTTTCATATTTCGTAATCTATTAAATAAGAAAGCATTTCTATACGGTAGATATATAACGTATGGAAATGCTTTAAATTGTTTGTATATTCTTTTTTAAGTCTTTATCTGATCGAACCCCTCACCATATACCCCTCGGACGATACTTTGGGAGATGAACGCTTGGTGGTCTATCCGCTTCACGATCCGGAAGATGGAGACGGATTCGGATTTCTTGGCGAGTAGTACGACTACTTTGACGGGTTTGCGGGAATAACCGCCCTCACCGTCTAGTATCGTGCAGCCACGGCCTAACTCATGGATGATACGATCTGCTATCTCGTCGTACTTCTGGGAGAAGATGAGGAATTGTATGGATTGGCGGTTACCGTTCAATACCATGTCGAGAACGTAATTGCTTATGACCATCTCCACGAAACCGAAAACGATCTTGTCCACGTTATGGAACAGGAAGAAAGAGGAACTGATGATGAAGAAATCGCAAAACAGAAGGATACGTCCGATCGATATATTCTTATATTTATTGATTACCGCACCGATAATATCCGTACCTCCGGTACTACCGTTCGCCGAGAATACCAATCCTAGTCCGGCACCACACATGAACGCTCCGATTATGATAGCCATAAACGGCTGGTCGTGCAGTATAGGTTGTCCTTTCAGCAGCCACTCGAAGAGAGAGAGAGAAGCCGAGAGTGAGAAAACTCCGAAAATAGTTTTTATCAAGAATTTTAGACCAAGGATCTTTAAGGCTACCACCAACAAGGCTACGTTGATGACAAAATAAGATACGGATACCGGGATCAATCCATTGGAGGCAAAGAAGATCAACGCACAGATACCACTTACCCCACCTGTCACGATCTCGTTGGAAAGGATAAAGGCGTTGAATCCGAATCCGTATAATAAAGTTCCGAACAGGATCATTAGATAATCCTGTACGGAAAAATAGATTTTTGTGAGTTTTAAGTTCATCCCACTACGATATTAACGATTTTGCCGGGAACGACAATTACCTTCTTAACGGTCTTGCCTTCCATCCACTTCGCTGAGTTCTCATGGCTCAAGGCCGCCTTCTCAGCGTCTTCACGGGAGATATCTGCCGGAAGTTCGAGGTTGAAACGGGCTTTACCATTGAATGAGATGACGTAGGTAACTGATTTTTCTACCAGATACTCTTCGTTATGTTCCGGCCACTGGGCATCGCAGATGGTCGTATCATGTCCTAATTGATGCCATAGCTCTTCCGTGATGTGGGGAGCGAACGGAGCCAATAAGGTGATCAGCGGCTCCAAGATGGCGCACTTGCTGCATTTTAAGCTCGTTAACTCGTTCACGCAAATCATGAAGGCGCTAATGGACGTGTTGTATGAGAAATGCTCGATGTCGAACGTTACTTTCTTGATCAGCTTATGCAAGGATTTCAATTCGTCGGCCGTAGGCTCGGCATCGGTAACTTGTAGGGTATCCGTATTGCCGAAGAACAAGCCCCAAAGCTTCTTTAAGAAACGGTGTACGCCGTCGATACCGTTCGTATCCCAAGGCTTGGATTGCTCCAGCGGGCCTAGGAACATCTCGTACAAACGTAGGGTATCGGCACCATATTTCTCAACGATCATATCCGGGTTCACTACGTTGAACATGGATTTGGACATCTTCTCGACTGCCCATCCGCAGATATATTTACCATCTTCCAATACGAACTCCGCGTCGTTGTATTCCGGACGCCAGTTCTTGAAAGCCTCTATATCCAACAGATCGTTAGATACGATATTTACGTCTACATGGATAGGGGTGACCTCGTATTGGTCTTTCAAGTTCAAGGAAACGAATTTATTGGTTCCGTTGATGCGGTACACGAAGTTCGAGCGTCCTTGGATCATACCTTGGTTGATCAATTTCTTGAACGGCTCTTCCTCGCAAACGATACCCAAGTCGAACAAGAACTTATTCCAGAAACGGCTGTAAATCAAGTGGCCGGTAGCGTGTTCCGTACCACCGATATATAAATCCACGTTTCTCCAATATTCATCCACGTCTTTAGCTACCAAGGCTTTATCATTACGCGGGTCCATATAGCGCAAATAATAAGCGGAAGAACCGGCGAAGCCCGGCATCGTACAAAGCTCCAGCGGGAAGATCGTCTGGTTATCGATCTTCGATACCTCGGTGACTTTTTGGTTTACCGTGTCCCAAGCCCATTTAACGGCGTGTCCTAATGGAGGCTCGCCCGTCTCGGTAGGCAAGAATTTATCTACTTCCGGCAGCAACAAGGGCAGACATTCTTCCGGCAACATCTGAGGCATGCCATCGGCGTCGTAATATACCGGGAACGGTTCGCCCCAATAACGCTGGCGGCTGAAAATAGCGTCGCGCAAGCGGTAGTTTATCTTCACACGTCCCAAATCGTGATCTTTTACGTATTTCTTGGTAGCGGCTATCGCTTCCTTGATCGTCAGTCCGTTCAAGGAAAGATCGCAATAAGGAGTAACGCCGGCTCTCGGAGAATTGCATACGATACCTTCCTTGGCATCGAAACTTTCCTCGCTTACGTCGCAACCTTCCACCAAGGGGCGGATTTCCAGTCCGAAATGCTTCGCGAAAGCGTAGTCGCGGCTATCGTGCGCCGGAACCGCCATAATTGCTCCCGTACCGTAGCCGGCCAATACATAGTCGCTGATCCAGATGGGAACCGCCTCGCCCGTAAACGGGTTAATAGCGTAGGAACCACTGAATACACCGGTTACCTGACGGTCGGCGATGCGCTCGCGCTCGGTACGTTTCTTGGTGCGATCTAGGTAAGCGTCTACTTCCGCTTTTTGGTCTGCCGTAGTTAATTGTTGAACCAATTCGCTTTCCGGGGCTAATACCATGAAGGTTACACCAAACATCGTATCGGCACGGGTCGTAAAGATCGTGAATTCCCTGTCGCTGTCTTTTACCTTGAAGCGAACCTCGGCACCTTCGCTGCGTCCGATCCAGTTCTTTTGGGTCTCTTTCAAGGAATCCGTCCAGTCGATCGTATCCAATCCGTCCAACAGGCGTTGCGCGTAAGCGGATACACGTAAGCACCATTGGCGCATGATCTTTTGTTCTACCGGATAGCCTCCACGCTCGGAAACACCGTTCACGACCTCATCATTCGCTAATACGGTACCCAAGGCGGCACACCAGTTTACCATGGTCTCGCCACGATAAGCGATCCGGTAGTTGAGTAATATCTCTTGTTTTTCTTTATCGCTCTTGGCTTTCCATTCCTCGGCGGTGAAACTAAGTTCCTCTCCGCAAGCTACGTTCAGACCTTCCGTACCACTTGTCTCGAAGGCTTGTATCAACTCGCTGATCGGGCGGGCTTGCTTCTCGTCGTTGCAGTAGTAGCTGTTGAACATCCGGATGAAGGCCCATTGCGTCCATTTGTAATATTCGGGATCACAGGTACGGATCTCACGGCTCCAATCGTAGCAGAAACCGATCTTTTCCAATTGCTCCCGATAACGGGCTATATTATTCTTTGTCGTGATCTCCGGATGTTGTCCGGTTTGGATGGCGTATTGCTCGGCGGGTAGTCCGTAAGCGTCGTAACCCATCGGGTGCAATACGTTGAAACCTTGCAAACGTTTGAAACGCGAATAAATATCAGAAGCTATATAACCGAGCGGGTGGCCAACGTGTAATCCCGCACCGGAAGGATAGGGGAACATGTCCAATACATAGTATTTAGGCTTATTCGTGTCTTTTTCGACTTTATAAACCTTTTCGGCAATCCAGTAGTCGTGCCACTTCTTCTCAATCTCTCTGAAATTGTACTCCATGATCGTTTATCGTTTTTGTATCGTTTTCTATTTAAGGCCACAAAGTTAGTGAATTTATTTATTTTATATGAGTTATTTACATGAACTGTTTATTTCACGTAACCAATCCGGGGGCGAGATTGATTCTCGGTTCTTTTCGCTTGTAACTCAGCGAGTGACAGATTGATTAGCTCAAGTTGCGTACGGGTATCTTCGTTGATGTCGTTGTAATCGGCAAATGCTTCTTCGATATACGCTTTGAGTTCCTTTACTTCTTGTTGGAGTTCAAGCAAAGGGGAGGAAGAACTTATTATTTGTCGTATGCCGACGAAAGCACGCATGATAGAGATATTGACTTTAATGGCTGTATCGGATCTGAGTACAGAAGAAAGCATTGCTATACCTTGCTCCGTGAAAGCGAATGGAGCATATTGGTTACCTCCTTTCTTTGAGATGCCAATTTGGCATACCATATTGTTTTTCAAGTTGTTAAATTCTTGAATTGTTAATGTGAACATAAAATCATCAGGAAAGCGTTCTATGTTTCGTCTGACCGCACGTTTCAGTTGGGCGGTTTCTGTTCCATACATTTCCGCCAGATCAAAATCCAGCATGACTTTTTGCCCTCTGATCTCATAAATCTTGTTTTGTATCGCTTGTAATTCCATAGTATAAGAACTTATTAGTTTACTTTATTTGATATAACCAATTTTAGGCCTTTTAGCATTGTTCTTTTTCTTTGTAGCCAGTTCGGAAAGAGCTATGTAAATATCATCCAAAGACTTTTGGGTGTCTTCACTGAGATCATTGATAGCGCAAAGCGTTTCCTCATTAGCCATTTCAAGAGATTTGATACGTTCTTGTAGCTCTTTAATTTCGATGGAACTAGTGGTAGCTTGTAAGGTATAATTCCGGATAGCGACAAAGGCTCTCATAATGTTTCTGTTGATTTCGATCGCAATGTCTGAGTTCAGCACACTACTTAGCATTGCGACTCCTAGTTCCGTGAAAGCGAATGGCATATATTTAAAGTTATTACCTCTACCTTTATTCAAGGTCACAAATTGTGATCTTGAAAGTTCCTCCTTGGTCAATTCAAACATAAAATCATTTCCCTCGAATCGTTTAGGATTACGCCTGACTGCCTGTTTAAGTACCCTTGTCTCTATTCCATACATTTCCGCCAGATCAAAATCCAGCATGACTTTTTGCCCTCTGATCTCATAAATCTTGTTTTGTATCGTTTGTAATTCCATAGTAAAGATTTTAGTTTAATATTATGGTCGCAAAGGTTTGTAAAATAATTGAGATAAGCAATAAGCTAGTTGGATATTTATGATTGGTTGCATTTGTAAGTTGTACAATGAATTATTGCTGATCCGGCTTATTGTCTATTTTTTATGTGTTCTTATTTTCCTTATAAGATTTCCGGGAAAAACACGTACGTGATTTATGAAAAACACGTACGACTTTTTGGAAAAACATGTACGTGTTTTCCGGAAAACATGATGATGTTTTTATATCACTGATATTCATGTATATATAACTTGATACCTTTGCATGGACTTATTGTGTGTTTTTTCTTCTTGTATTTGTTATTTTGTTGTTCTATCGTTTGTTTATGAATTAAAAATATTTAATTTTGCTTATCTATAATAAAGGATGAAGTCATTTATATATATACTATTAACTTCCTTGACTTTCCTTGTGGTAGGATGCCAAAATGAATCTGAGGAAATCCGTTTGATCAATCAGGCGGAACGCCTGTTTGATGCCTATCCGGATAGCGTAATCACTACATTGGATTCCATTCCGCTCCCGGAAGAGATGAGTCCCCGTCTGGTAGCCCGTTGGTGTATGTTATACGCACGTGCCGCCGATAAAATAGAGGACGAGATGCCTTATACGAACCAGCTTGAGATCGCCTTGAAATATTATCAAAAGAAAAAGATGCGGAAAGAGGAGGCTGAGATTGGCCTTTATTTGGGGCGTTCGTATGTGGAGGATAAGGAGTACGAGAAGGCAATGAGGGCTTACTCCGATGCGCTGGAGGTAGCGTTGGCGATTAAGAACTATAATCGTGCCGGGTATATTTGTAGTTATATGGGGGATTTGTATGAACTGGATGATCGTTATGTGTTAGCTGCAAAAAAATATAAGGAGAGCGGACGGTATTTTCGATTGGCCGGTAATATGAAAAGCTATGTGCGTTCGTTTGTGAATGAGGGAAGGAGTTATATGGATGTTGATTCTAATTATTTAGCTTTAACTATATTGAAGCGAGCAGAAGTGATAATAGATTCCTTGAGAGTAGATGAGGTTAGAAATTATGTATACAATGGTCTAGGTAATATATTTAATGTTTTGGAAAAATATGATTTAGCTGAAAAATATTTATTGAAGAGCATAAAAGAGGATTCGAGTGATACTGCTTCGGATTATTTGACCTTATCAGATCTTGAGCAAAAGCGTGGAAATTTAGAACAAGCGGAAAATTAT
>ULQF01026185.1_pt1 | contig 13298 bp, 10 predicted proteins | sample 1954211 | NCBI WGS metagenome assembly ULQF01 (sample SAMEA4835648, study PRJEB28245) | human gut metagenome | biome: gut microbiome; material: fecal sample | place: Denmark | collected 2008 | reverse complement strand
AATGCGGATATCCCCCTGGTGGCGCACGTCCGGGACCAGGTCGTTCATGCGGTTGATGTTGCGGAGCAGAGTGGATTTTCCGCAGCCGGAGGGCCCGATGAGGGCGGTTACCCGGTTGGTTTCAAAGGTCATGCCGATGTTGAAGAGAACCTGTTTGCTCCCGTAAAAGAAGGAGAAGTCTTCCACTTCAATGATGGGCTCGTCGTTTGCGGCGGCTGGTTCAGTCATGGGATGGTGAAGGAGAATGGGGTTAGAAGCTGGAGGCCGCGTATTTTTTGCGCAGGCGGTTGCGGATGAGGATGGCCGTGAGGTTCATGGCCACCACCAGCAGGATGAGGAGCAGCGTGGTGGCGAAAACCATGGGCTGGGCGGCGTCCGAGTCCGGAGACTGGAAGCCCACGTCGTAGATATGAAAGCCCAGATGCATGAATTTGCGTTCCAGGTGGATGAAGGGGCCTTCCCCGTCAATGGGCAGGGAGGGGGCCAGCTTGACCACTCCCGTGACCATGAGTGGGGCTACCTCTCCGGCGCCACGGGCCATGGCCAGAATGAGGCCGGTCATGACGCCCGGCAGGGCGCTGGGGAGGATGATGCGTTTAATCATCTGCCATTTGGAGGCCCCGCAGGCCAGGGCAGCCTCCCGCAGCCCGCGGGGGACGGCGGAGAGTGCCTCCTCCGTGGAGACGATGACTACGGGCAGCGTCATCAGGGCCAGCGTGAGGGATGCCCACAGGATGCCGGAGGTCCCGAAGGTGGGGGTGTTGTCCACAGCCAGCTTTTTCCAGTAGAAAAGTTCGTCGATGCTCCCTCCCAGATAGTAAACGAAGAAGCCGAGGCCGAAAACGCCGAAGACGATGGAAGGCACGCCCGCCAGGTTGTTCACGCAGATGCGCACGGCCTGAACCAGAGCCCCCTGTCTGGCGTATTCCCTCAGGTAGATGGCTCCGATGACCCCCACGGGCGTGACCAGCACACTCATGAGCAAAGTCATGATAAAGGTGCCGAAAATGGCGGGGAAGATGCCGCCCTCCGTGTTGGCTTCCCGCGGATCATCCGTGATGAAATGGTACAGGTTGTGGAGGAAGACGCCGCATTTGCCGAAGAACCCCAGGTCATTCGGCTGGTAGCCGTAAACGATTTTATCCATGCGGATTTCCTTTCTTTCCCCGTCTCCCAGGGCATACACAAGAGAGTCTCGGCCCTGTTGAGCCCTCAGTTTGGCTGCTTCCGCGGTGTACCGGGCGTATTCGGCATTGAGCTGTTCCTCTTTGGCGCGGAGCCGGTCCAGTTCACCGGCCGGGTCGTCCATATCCGTGAGAATGGGGTTTTTCCTGGGGACGGCCGTACGCTGTCCGTTTTCTTCCCGGATGTCGTAGGAACGTTCTATGGCCTTGATATCCAGTCTGACGTCCGCCAGACGGGTATTGACGGAGCCGATGTCCCTGGTGTCAATGGTTTTGACCCTGTCCCTCAGGTCTGTTTCCCGGTCCAGCACGCGGCGGAAAGCCTCCATGAATTCCGGTGAGGCGGCGGGGATGGTTTCTCCGGAGGCCAGCTTGAGTTCCAGAGGTTTGACCAGGGTGTTCCCTCCCTCCATGCGTTCCAGGCACAGAAGGCCTTTGGGGGTGGCGGAGGCAGTGACATTGTGCGCGTCCACATAGCGGTAGGATTGTCCATAGGATTCCTTGCTGCCGGTGAAAAGCTGGTATTCCCGCACGTCTCTGGCTGTGGAGCCGGGATGGGCGGGGTCTGCGGGGACGTGGCGCGTCTGATCCTTTGTGATGCCGGCGTACAGGACAAGCGGTTGTTCTTTTTTTGAAGAAGGGGCGAGCGTCAGTTCATGGATAGTTTTGGGCCAGAAGGCCTCCAGACCGTTGAAGACGATGATGCCCAGCAGGCCGAAAATCATGATGAGGCCCAGGGAGAGCCCGATGGAGGCGAGCCAGATATTGACTTCCCCCAGGGGGCGTTTGGGGGCGGGCGGAAGGCTGAAGTCCTGTTTCATGGAAGGTGGATGGATGGGAGGGAAAGGGTTGGATGGTTCACACGACGTTGAAGCGTTTGCGGAGACGCTGGCGCACTATTTCCGCCAGAGTGTTCAGAATGAATGTCATGGAGAAGAGGATAAGGCCGCCCAGGAAGAGGACCCGGTAGTGGGTGGAGTCCTGCGCCGCCTCCGGCAGTTCCGTGGCGATGTTGGCGGAGAGGGTGCGCATGCCGTTGAAGATATTCCAGTCCATGATGGGGGTGTTTCCCGTGGCCATCAGTACGATCATGGTTTCCCCCACGGCTCGGCCCAGACCTATCATCAGGGCGGAGAAAATGCCTGCGGAAGCCACCGGAAGAACAACGGTGCGGACCATCTGCCAGCGGCTGGCCCCCAGAGCCTCCGAGGCGGCGATGAGGGAAGGGGGGACGTTGCTCAGGGCGTCCTCGGAAATGGTGAAGATGACAGGGATGACGGCAAAGCCCATGATGAATCCAACCACTAGGGAGTTGCGCTGTTCATAGGGCATGCCGAAGCCGTTGCGCCACAGGTCTGCGAAACTGGCGGCCTGGAAGTCCCCGTCTCCCCACAGGCCCATGACGCTGCGGCAGAGGCTGATGAGGGGCTGTTCCAGCCAGTAGCCCAGGTATTCCCAGCAGAACCAGGCGCAGAGCAGGATGACGGGGGGCATGACGATGTATTCCACACCGCGGCTGAATTTGTTGCGCCAGGCTGCGGGCCGGGTGGTCCAGAACCATGCGATGAGGGCCGCCAGGCCGGGAATGAGGACGGCCATGCAGAGCAGGGCGGGGACTTTGTCTTCCATTCTGGGGGCCAGGTAAAGGGCGCCGAAGAAGCCCAGCACTACGGAAGGAAGGGAGGCCATGATTTCCATGACGGGTTTTACCACCCGTTTGACGGCAGGAGCCATGAAGTGGGCCGTGTAAATGGCGGCTGTGACCGCTACCGGGACGGCGAAGACAAGGGCGTACAGGGTGCCTTTCAGCGTGCCGAAGACCAGGGGCATCAGGGACAGCTTGGATTCATAATCATCCGTGCCGCCCACGGATTGCCAGAGCCATTTGGGAGAATCGTACCCCTCATACCATATTTTCCCGACCAGGGCTTTGGCGCCGGCTTCTGGGTGCTTGTCTTCCAGAGAGAAGAAATGGATGTTTCCTGATGGGTCCACGGCAATGGCGGCGTTGAATTCCGTATTGGCGGCCAGTTGGACCGGAACGAATTCCAGAGGTCCGCTGTTCCAGCGGATGTCGGCCGTGGTTCCGTAGCAGAGCCTGAGTTCCCGCGGAGTGGAGACCAGGAAGGAACGGTTGATGCCGGATGCCGCGTAATGCTGCACCGGACCGTCCATGGGAGAGAATTGCCTGGTCTGGCCGAAGAGGCGCAGGGAAGTGCCGTCCGGGCGGGAATGGGGATAAAGGCTGAAAATCTTAAGGCTTCCCCTGTCGCCTCCTATGACCAGGGACATGTCTCCGAAAAGCCAGTTGACGGAAGTCATTTTTTCCCCTTTCCCCAGCGGGGTCGGAATCATCTGGCGTCTGACCCATGTTTCCCCGTCTTCATCATAGGAGAAGTAAAGAAGTTTGTCCGCATCCGTAGCGATGACGAGGCTGTCTCCGGAGGCTCCGGGTAGCATGGCCGTGGGGCGGCCTTCCAGCTGGTCCGTCAGGTCATGGAATCCGGAAGGCGCCAGTTCTCCCTCATGAAGCAGGGAGCGGGATTCTTCCAGCGTCATCAGCAGGAGGCGCGTGCCCTGTTCTGTCTCCACGGTTGCGGTAAATATTTTCCGTTCTCCCGCGTCCGCATAGGCTATGCCGGATATTTTGCCGGGGACGGAGCCGCTTTCCGTCAGGGGGTAGAGAGGGCCGGCCTCCGCTCCGGCTTTGTCCGGGCCGTGGGCATTCGTCCGGCCGTGGATGTTGAGTCCGGAATGAACATGGATGAGGCCCACCTTGCCGGATTCCGTGGCGATGGAGTAGGCGGTGAGGGATGCATCATAGGAATGGGCGCAGACGGTTTCGCCGTCCGGCAGGGAAACGGGAACGGAGGACAGGTTCCCGGTAGTTTTGTCCAGGAAGAAGATGTTTTTCCCGTTGCCGTAGACAAAGGGAAGCGTGCCGGAAGGGTCCAGGCCCCAGGTTCCCGGAACCGGAGAGGAGGGCGAGGGGTGCTGCCGTTCTTCCACGTCCGCGCTCTGGAAGAGAGGAATCGTAACGGCCAGCAGGAAGAAAAGAATGCCGAAAACGGCTACAATGACGGTGAATCCTCCGCCGATGATGGTTTTGGTCATGATGCGGTCAAACCACAGCGTGGTTTTTGCCACCTGAAAGCGTTCCGGAACGGGTTTGGGCTTTCTGGAAGGTGCGGGGGAGGGAGCATTGGAACTCATGACGGCAGAGAGGAGAAGTTGGAGGGCAGGACTCCGGCGGGTGGGCCGGAGTCCTGCCCCGGCATGTGTTTACGGCACGGGAAGGGAGTGTTTATTCAATGCTCTTGAGCGCTTCTGCGCTGACTTTGGCGGGAATCGGGTAATAACCGTCCTTGGTCACGATTTCCTGGCCGTCTTTGGATACGATGAATTTGATGAATTCCCTGGTCAGGGTGTCCAGGGGTTCTCCCGGTTTCTTGTTGACGTAAATCAGCAGGTAACGGGAGAGCGGGTATGTTCCGTTGATGCAGTTATCGTAGGAAGGCTGTACCGCCGCCTTTCCGCTTTTTTCCGCCAGGGAGAGGGTTTTTACGCCGGAGGTGACGTATCCGATGCCGGAATAGCCGATTCCCTGTTCGTCGGAACTGATGCCCTGCACGACGGCGGAGGAACCGGGCTGTTCCTTCACGGAGTTTTTATAATCCCCTTTTTTCAGGGCTATTTCCTTCACGAACCCGTTCGTGCCGGAGGCGCTGTTTCTGCCGTAGATGGAGATGGCTTTTCCTTTCATGGAGGGCACTCCCGCATCGCCCCAGTCGGTGATGTTGGAGCCGCCGCGCTTGAAAGTGGAGGAGAAAATGGAGTCGATCTGCGCCAGGGTAAGGGCCTGGATGGGATTGTTCTTGTTGACAAAGAAGGCCACGGCGTCCAGGGCCACTTTGATTTCCGTCGGCTTGTAGCCGTATTTGGCTTCAAAGGCGGCGATTTCCTCCCGCTTCATCTGGCGACTCATGGGGGCGAGCTGGGCCGTGCCTGCCGTGAGGGCGGGCGGCGCAGTGGAAGAGCCTTTGCCTTCAACGCCGACTTTGACGCTGGGGTATTTTTTGCTGAATCCTTCCGCCCAGAGGGTCATCAGGTTGTTCAGCGTATCGGAGCCGACGGCGTTCAGGTTGCCGGAAACGCCGCTGGTGGGCGCATACGGCTTGATGCTGCTGTCAACGGTCACTTGGTTGGCGCCCATGCTCAGGGAGCTGAGGGCGGCGGCGATGGTCAGGATTTTGGCGACAAATTTCATGGCGTCTTTTTTGGTGTGTTGCGTCTTCCGTTTCCGTCCGGCGGGGCCGTTCATGGCGGAAGACGGGGTAGTGATACCCTCCCGCCCCCATGGTGAGGAAGAGAATCCTGGTTAAGAAATCGTCACAAACCTGGAGTAGCCAGGGAGCCCTGTTTTTGGGATACCATGCGTCCAGAGGCGCAGGACGCGCCATTAGAAGAACATGACTCCGCATCCAGCAGCAGCCGACCAGACCGCCGTAGAGGTGGATTCCCTGGATTTTTGTTATGGGAGCAAGCAATCCCTGTTCAACGTCACCATGAAAGTCCCCAGGAACAGGGTGACAGCGTTCATCGGCCCTTCCGGGTGCGGGAAGTCCACGCTGCTGCGCTGTATCAACCGGATGAATGACCGTATTCCGGAGGCGCGCGTTACGGGAGGCTCCATCCGCATTGATGGGGTGGACGTGACTTCTCCTTCCCTGGATACCATTCGTCTGCGCCGGGAGGTGGGCATGGTTTTCCAGAAGTCCAACCCTTTCCCGATGAGCATTTATGAGAATGTAGCCTACGGATTGAAGCTGGCGGGGGTAAAAAAACGCGGCATTCTGGACGAGGCTGTGGAGGAAAGCCTGCGGCATGCCGCTCTTTGGGATGAGGTAAAGGACCGTCTCCATGCTTCCGCCAATGGTCTTTCCGGCGGCCAGCAGCAGCGGCTGTGCATTGCCCGTTCCATTGCCGTGAAGCCGCGCATCCTGCTGATGGACGAACCCTGTTCCGCCCTGGACCCCATTGCGACGGTGAGGGTGGAAGAGCTGATGCACCGTCTCAAGGACAAGTTTACCATCATTGTGGTCACCCATAATATGCAACAGGCTACGCGCGTTTCGGACCTGACCGGTTTTTTCATGTTGGGCAGGCTGGTGGAATTTGATGCTACGGAAAAGATTTTTTCCAATCCCTCCCTGAAAGAAACGGAGGATTATATTACGGGAAGATTCAGTTAACAGAGAGACGATTATGCTTTTTTCAAAGATTATTTCCAAAAATGGAACCGGGCGTGTTCTCCATGTTCCCGGCTCTGGACGAAGGCTGGCTGCCAGCGCCGCCAGAAAGAACAGCCTGCGCAGGCAGCATCTTTTTTATCATGCCGGCAAAACCTTATCCAATCATCAAGCCAATATTCCGAATCATGAATCACGACGCGCACACCCTGAGGGAGTTTGACGCCGCCCTTTCCTCCCTGAATACGCATTTGCTCCAGATGGCCTATAAGGCGCAGAGCGCCCTTGATTTGGCCGTCGCCGGCCTTTTGCAGCAGAATGAGTCTTTCGCCAACCGGGTTATTGCTGATGACGAAGAATTGGACGAGCTGGAAATGACGGTGGACAGGGAAGGGCTGCATCTGCTGGCTTTTTTCAGTCCGGTGGCTTCCGACCTCAAAGTGGTGCTGGCTTCCCTGCGCATGTCCTCCATGTATGAACGGATTGGTGATGAGGCCGTGACCATCGCCAAAAGGGCCAACAGGCTGAATAAGCGCCCGCGCATCCGGGAGGCTGCCTTGGCGGATCCTGTCTATCGGGAAATGGCGGAGCGGTTCAGGGCTGTGAATAAGGCTGTTTCCTCCTGGGACGGGGAGGCTCTGGCGGAGCTTGTCCCTGCGCTGGAGGATTTGGCGGAGCATGCGGCGTCCCTGACGGAGGCATTTGCCTGCTTGCCTGAGCAATATCAGGACAATCTGGTTTCCGTTGCGGATCTGGTTTTTGTAAGCCGTTCCCTGGAACGCATCGCGGAAGGGCTCCAAAAGGTAGCGGCGGAAGGGCTTTACGCGGCCTCCTGATGCCGCGTGCCTGCACAGGAAAGCCCGCAGCGGGCGTTGTTGAAGCGCCGTTTTTTGTTCGGAAACGGGATTCAGGCATGCCGCCTATCTGACAGTCCAGGTAATGCTGCGCGTGGCGGATTGGCCGGGACGCAGAATGACGCTGGGGAAGTGGGGGGTATTGACGGCATTGGGGAAGCCCTGGGCTTCCAGCGCTATTCCCTGGCGCGCCTGGGGCAGGTATTCCCCGGTATATACCTGGAGGCCGGGAGCATCCGTCGCCACAATCAGGCGGTGCCGGGATTCCGGGTCAAGAAGGATGGCGGCGATTTTGTCGCCCGGTTCGGAATCCAGCACGTAGTTGTGGTCCAGTCCGGCGGCGGTGTCCGGGTGGGCGGCGGAGTTGCGTTCCCCCAGCAGGGCTGCTTTCCGCAGGTCAAAGTCCGTTCCTTCCACGGGAAGAATACGGCCGTCGGGGATATTGGTCGCGTCCACCGGAGTATAGGCGGAGGCCCGTACCTCCAGGGTCATGGAATCAATGGTGGGTTTGCCGGACAGGTTCCAGTAAGCGTGGTTGGTGAGGTTGACGATTGTGGCCGCGTCCGCATACGCTTCCAGGCGGAGATGAAGGGTTTCTTCCACTACGGTGTAGGTGGCTACCACTTCCAGGTTGCCGGGGTAATTTTCCTCACCGTCTGCGGAGTGCAGGGTCAGCACCAGCGTATTGCGCCCGGCTTCCTGCACCTGCCAGACTTTGCTGTCGAACCCCTGGATGCCGCCGTGCAGGTGGTTGGGGCCGTTGTTGACGGCCACGGTGCGGGAATCCCCGTCAATGGAGAACCTGCCTTTTGCGATGCGATTCGCGACACGGCCGCAAATCGCACCGCAATAACAGGTGTCTTTCAGCATGTCTTCAAAGTGCTTGGGCCCTACGATCATGTCCATGCCGTCCTTGACGACGGAGATGATGCGCCCCCCGTAGTTGCTGATGCGTACCGTCAGCTTGTCGGAAGACAGTTCAAACAATTCTACAGGTGCGCCGCCGGGTAAGGTGCCGAAGATCATGCCGGTATATAGCTTGGTCAGTAGTGGATGTCCAATTAATAGGCCAGCACGCGGGAACCGTTGTTGCCGATGATCACGCGCACGCGCTGCCCGACCTGAATCGGGTTGTTCCTGCTGGCGACCTGGACGACCGTGTAGTTGCGGGTGCCGTTCCTCTTCTGGTCCAGACGCACGGTGATGCGTTCCCCGGTCGTGTTGTTGACGGCCTTGTCAATCTGGTTGCCGGCAATGCCGCCCAGAATGGCGCCGCCCGCCGCCGTCGCGAATTTGGCGTTGCCGCCCCCGAACATGGCGCCGGTCAACCCGCCCGCCACGGCGCCGATTCCGGTGCCGGTGTTGGCGTTATTGGCCTGGATCTTGACGTTTTCCACGCTGGTGACCGTGCCGGTATAGGTTTCCTGGGCTCCGCCGATTTCGTTCAGGTTATAGGTGTTCGGGGAACCGAAGTTGGTGCAGGAAGTAATGGACAGCGCCATGGCTGCACAGCCGATGGTAAGAATGGAAGCTGTTTTCATGATGACGATTTATAAAATGGGTTGAAGGTTAAGATCAAGTAATTTCGCAGTCAACGGAAGGGGCGCGGCTGCCCTCTTCCGGCGGAGAAAACCCTTGCCGGAAGGTTCCGGCAAGGGTTCTTATTTATTTTAACGGTCCGTTGGGTCAGGCCTTGGGGGCTTCTCCCTTTTTGGGGCAGTCGCAGGGCTTTTCCCCTTTGCTGCAAGGCTGGCCGCATTTTTCTGGGCATTTGCCTTCCTTGGCGCATTTCCTGGGGCACTTTTTGTCTTTCTTGCAGCACTTCTGGGCAGCGGGGGCGGGGGACTCCGCCGGAGCGGCGGCTTTCTGAGCGTAACCGTTGACACTGAAGGCGAAAGCAAAGGCTGCTACAGCGAGGATTTTTTTCATATAATGATATGTGAGGTTGTGTGGTGTTGGTAATGCAGCGGCAGAAGAGCTGCCGTTCTACGACAGATAGAGCGGCAGGGAGTGATATTTGTTCAAAAAAATGCGCGGAGAGGATTCTTTTTAGGGCGGTTTTTTTTGATGAGGACGCGCTTTTGGCCTCCGGGGTAAGTTTGACAGTCCGGGGGCACGTACGGAGCGCCGGCTTGCATGGGGCGCCTTCTTGAGGCACGGTAGGGAACATGAGTTCAGCCAAGGAACCTGTGACGCGCCGTTTTGGAAATGGTTTGACGGTTTTGATTAAGGAGGACAAGTCTCATCCCGTAGTGTCCCTCCAGTACTGGGTAGGCACGGGGTCCATGAATGAGGGGCACTGGCAGGGGAGCGGACTTTCCCATTTGCTGGAGCATCTGGTGTTTAAGGGAACGGCGCATTTCTCCGGGCAGGAACTGGCCCGCAAGGTGCAGGAACGCGGCGGCCACTGGAATGCGTACACCAGCGTGAACCGCACCGTGTACTATATAGACGGCCCTGCGGAGTCCTGGCAGATTTTCCTGAATCTTCTGACGGAGCTTGTATTTTTCCCCACGTTCCCGGAAGACGAGATGGAGCGGGAGAAGGAGGTCGTGCGCCGGGAGATGGCCATGTATGCGGATGATCCCGATTCCGTGGCCTACCAGCTTCTGATGCAGACGCTGTATCTCAAGCATCCCCGCCGCTGGCCCGTTCTGGGTGAGCGCGCCGCCTTTGACTGCCTGACGCGGCAGGACGTGCTGGATTACCATGCCAGCCGTTATGTCCCGAACAACGTGGTTCTTTCCATCGCGGGGGACGTGGATGCCGCGGAGATTCTTTCCCATCTGGAATTGCTGGTGGAAGACCTGAAATCCCGTCCCCTGAACCGGGAACCCATTCCCCATGAACCTCACCAGTTCGGTTCCCGCAGGGTGCGGAAGGAGTTTGCCGTGCCTTACTCCAAGCTGCACCTTGCCTGGCGCCTGCCCTGTTCCGCCCATCCGGATACGCCAGCCCTTTCCGCTCTGTCCAGCATTCTGGGAGGCGGACGTTCCGCCCGTTTTTATGAAAAATTCCATGACCGCCTGGGCCTGGTGTACAGCATTGAGGTGCATTCCAACCAGTCTGAGACGGATGAAGGGGCGTTTACCATCAGCATGGACGTGGACCGCGCCCAGCGCGACAAGGTGCGGGACCTGGTGCTTCAGGAGCTTCGCAATCTGGCGGAAGAGGATTTTACGGAGGACCTGAAGAGAGTCTGCAAACAGACCCGGGTCAGTCGCCTGCGCCGCAGGAGTTCCGCTTCCGGGGTGGCCTCGGAAATGGGGGCGGATTGGTTCGGCTCGCGCAATTTGAACCTGTCTTCCGAATGGCAGGAAGCTATTGAACGGGTGACTACGGAAGATTTGCACCGCGTTTGTTCCACCTGGCTGTCTTCCCCGAATGTGACGGAAGTCAGCCTGGACCCCCCGGGCAGCAACGCCGGGGATGAAGAAAGGGCCTCCGCCTCTGCGGGAACGGCCCTGAGCGAGCATGTTCTTGGCAACGGCATGAAGGTGGTGATCCGTGAAGACCATCGCCTGCCGCTGGCCTATGCCTGCATGGCGTTCAAGGCCGGATGCCGTGCGGAGAATGAGCATGACGCCGGGGTGACGGACCTGATGTCCGAGTGCCTGCTGAAAGGAACCTCCACCCGTTCCGCGGCGGATATAGCCCGTTTTCTGGAGGACATCGGGGGAGCCATCAACACGTCCACCGGTAACAATTCCCTGAGCGTGGGATGTCAGGTTCTGGCGGAAGACCTGGACGCCGGATTGGAGCTGATGGCGGATGTGGTCATGAATCCGTCTTTCCCGGAAGACGCCTTTCTGAGGGAAAAGGAATCTTTTGTGGCGGATGCGGAGGAGGATATGGAAGACCCTCTTTCCGTGGCGTTCCGGCAGGAGCGGAAGGTGGCTTACGGGCATGTTTCCTATGGAAATTCCCCTTCCGGCACGCCGGAAAGCCTGTCTTCACTGACGGTTCAGGACATCAAAAAACAGTATGAACGCATTATCTGCGCTTCCAACGCCGTGATTTGCATTTCCGGAGATGTCAGGAAGGAGGAGGTCCTGCCTCTTCTGGAAAAACATCTGGGAGGCATGAGGGCGGGAACGCCTCCGGCCCTGATTCCCACGCCCGCGCTGCGGGCCGGCCGGGAAGTGGCCGTGCTGGATAAACAGCAGGCCGTGCTGGTAGTGGGGGTGCCGGGCGTGGACGTGGCTTCCCCGGAGATGGCCCAGGCTCTGCTGTTCCAGTCCTGGTGCAGTGATATGGCCGGTCCCGTTTTCACCAAGATCCGGGAGGAGGCCGGACTGGCCTATTATGCCAGTTCTTCCCTGTTCATCGGCATGGATGCCGGAGGCATCTGCTTCTATCTGGGCACTTCCCCGGAACAATTGGAGGAAGCCGGGCGGAGGCTGGAAAAAACACTGGAGATGATTGATGAACAGGGCATGACGGAGGAGGAGCTGGAACGCACCAGGGCGGCCGCCCTGTCTTCCCGTCTGCTGGCCATGCAGTCCAATGGAACTTTGTGCCAGATGCTGGCGCTGGATATCCTGTTCGGTCTGCCTCTGGAAGCGTTTGAACAGCAGACGGACGCTATCAGGAATATGGATCTGGCCCGGATGAACGCCTTTATCAGGAAGGTGCTGGATCCCGCCCAGCCGCGTTCCTGGTCCATCGTGCGTCCGCCTGCCGGGGAGTAATTCCCCGGAAAATCATTTCCTTTTTCCCTGTCCGGGAAAAAGGCAGGATTAAATAAAAAGGAATATTTTTGCGTTACATCATCTGAAGGCTGGGGGAGGGGTGTAGCGGAATCGTGATTTTTATTTCAGTGGTGATGCGCTATAGTGGCAGCCATGACTGAGATGGAGCCGGACAGGAAAACTGCGGAACGGGCAATCAGGGAAGCGTATGAATCCAACCCGGGGGGCTGGGCGGAACATTCCCGCTATGTGGCGGAAGCCTGTAAAAATATAGCCTCGCGCTGTAAAGGGTTATCCGGTGAAAAAGCTTATGTCCTGGGGCTGTTGCATGATATTGGACGGTATGCCGGAGTAAGTTCCGAAAAGCATTTGATAGACGGGTACCGCTATTGTGCGGCAAGAGGCTGGAAAAAGGCGGCGCAGATTTGTATTTCCCATGCGTTTATGATACAGGATATCAATACTTCCATCGGCACGTTTGACGTGAGTGGGGAGGATTACCTGTTCATGAAAGATTTTGTAGAGAACGCGGTCTATGACGACTACGACCGCCTGGTCCAGTTATGTGACGCTTTGGCCATGCCGACAGGTTTCTGCCTTTTGGAAAAACGGTTTGTAGATGTGACAATCCGGTATGGAGTGCATCCGTTTACGGTGGACCGGTGGAAAAAAATTCTGCAGCTCAAGGCGTTCTTTGAGAAAAAAGCGGGCTGTTCCATTTATGAGCTTCTGCCGGGCGTCGTTGAAAACAGTTTTCGCCAGGAGGAAAGCCATGCGTGATGAAGCGGAAGATTTTTTTGGAAACGGCACATCCCAATGCGCTAAGGCAAATCGCTCGGGAGGGGGAATTTCTGTGCCGGCCAGCTGCGTTGCTGTTGGGAGTCCATGCAGGGTTATCAGGCGTTTTTGACATCAATAGCTGGAGGCCGCCGCGGGAGGCGGAGGATTCGGAAGCGCCCCTTTTTTCATGGCGGAACGTTTGATCTGCTCATGGTAAAAGTAATTCACGATAACCGGCGGTTCGTTGAACGGCCGGTGCATGGAATCGTCATTGCGCAGGTACGGCAACCCCCGTTTTTCCGCCAGCTGCCGTATTGCTGCGTCCAGTCCTTCCCAGTAGCCGCGGCTGCCTTTCTGGTAAATTTCCCGATAGAGGGGCACCAGGTGCGGATAGCGTTTGTTGATGTACTCCAGAATTACGGATTTGTAGCTGCCCCGCAGATTCAGGTTTTCCAGCCAGATCAGGTTGCATTTGTCTTCAGCCTGCTCCACAATCGCCGGAATATCCGTAATGCCCGGAAAAATGGGGGAGATGAAGCA
>ULQF01046610.1_pt1 | contig 13316 bp, 9 predicted proteins | sample 1954211 | NCBI WGS metagenome assembly ULQF01 (sample SAMEA4835648, study PRJEB28245) | human gut metagenome | biome: gut microbiome; material: fecal sample | place: Denmark | collected 2008 | reverse complement strand
GCCCGCAGGCTTCCCGCAAGCGCCCGTCCGCCGCAAACCGCCGGGCCGGGCGTGCCCGGCCCCTACCGCTCTATAAATCAAAAAGCACCTGCCTTCGTGTAAAAGGCAGGTGCTTTTCTATTGCAATATCAGCTGAACATCACCACGTCCTGCGCGGGCTTTTCGCCCGGCTCGACGGAGATGGCGGTCAGGACAGGGCCGGTGGAATCGGGGGTCTGGCCCTTGTAGATGGGGTGGTACTTGACGTTGACCTTGGCCGTAATGTTGATCCAACTGCGCTGCTCCAGCGACTTGTAATCGTCGTACTTGCAGGGCATACCCACAAACTGGATGTCCTGCACGCAGCAGGTCATGGCAAAGCGTCCGGGCACAAACGCGCCCTTGCCGGCCTGGGGGGTCTGGCAGACCTGAGCCAGATATTTGACCGTCTTGCCGTCATATTTCTTCGGGTCGTCCATGCAGTCCATGTACCATATACCGAAGAACTCCTCGGGGATCTCAATGACCGGCGCGTCCACGTCGAAGGGCAGCGGGTCGGGGATGTCGTCATAGGCGACGCTGCCGTCCTTGAACTCGTAGGCGATGTCGCAGCGGCGGCTGGCCTGGCGCACCAGCTTGTGGATGAGCTGGCGGCTCTCGTCGTCGTTGACAGCCTCGGCGCGGTTGACGACCAGCAGCTCACTGCCGCGCAGCTTGTCCAGTAACAGGCTGCGCATGGCGCTGTCGCCCGCGTAGGTCTTGATGGTCGTACCGTCGGCGGTGGCCAGGCTCTGGGAGACGAGCCAGTTGTCGGGCAGGGCGTCGTACAGGTCCTGAATGAGCCACATACCGTTGTACTCGATGATGACGCGGCCGCAGCCGGACTTCTTTTCGAGCGCGGTCAGGTTCTCGGCGGTCAGCTCGCTCTTATCCTCGATCTGGGCAACGTGCACGCCGCCGAAGGCGAACTTGGACGGGTCATACTCGATCTCGCCCTCCTCGCAGACCAGCAGCAGGGTCTTGTCGCCGGAGTCGAAGTTGGGGTCCTCCATCGTTTCCTGAATGAATTTCGTCTTGCCGCTCTCCAGCTGGCCGACGAAGAGATATACGGGGATTTGTTTAGGCATAGGGGACGTCCTTTCGGTTAGTAGCAGTCAAAGGCTTCTCCCCGGGGGAGAAGCTGTCCGCGAAGCGGACTGATGAGGGGAGAGCGAATCGCGGCCTGCCATTCGTGGGCTGCTGCGGCAGGCTCGCCCCTCATCCGCCCTCGGGCGGGGCCTCGGGCACCTTCCCCCAAGGGGGAAGGCATTCTTACCGGGCAGCGGTTTACATCAAACGTGGAACAATTCCGCGATCTCATGCTCCTTCAGCTGGGAGCCGATGACGCAGAGCTTGCCGGTGACGTCGGGGCCGCAGGGGCGGATCTCGTGCTCGCCGGGGACCATGTCGAACTCGTACCAGGTGTCGCCGCCGTCCACAATGCCCTTGGCGCGCAGGATCATGCCGTAAGCGCCCTCGTCCAGCGCGTGCAGGGCCTTGTCCAGATCCTCACGGCTGTATTTGTGGGCCGTCTCCTTGCCCCAGCTCGTGAACACCTCGTCGGCGTCGTGGTCGTGGTGGTGATGATGCCCGCAGGAGCAGACGCCGTGCTCGTCGTAGTGGTGCTCATGGTGATGCTCATGCTCGTCCTCGTCGTCGTGGTGATGGCAGCAGTCGTGGTCGTGGTCATCGTCATCATGGTCGTGATGATGGTGATGCTCGTGCTCGTGCTCGTCCTCATCGTCGTCCTCGTCGTGATGATGGTGGCAGCAGCAATCGTGGTCGTGCTCGTCCTCATCGTGGTCGTGATGGTGATGATGGTGGTGCTCGTGCTCATCCTCGTCGGCATGGGCCACGTTGGCGGCGCGGGCCTCGGTCAGCAACTCGGCGACGAGGTCGCGCTTGCCGTCCATGACGGAGACGATCTGTGCGCCGGTCAGGACGGTCCAGTCGGTGGTGACGATGGTGGCGGTGGGGTTCTTCTCGGCCAGCAGGGCGACGGCGGCAGCGACCTTCTCCTCACTGGCGTTGCCGGTGCGGCTCAGGATGATGCAGGACGCATGGCTGACCTGGTCGTCATAGAACTCACCGAAGTTCTTCATATACATCTTGACCTTGTTCACGTCGGCGACGGTGACAAAGCTGTTCAGGATGACGGGCAGATCCTCGGCGACGCCCTCGACGGCGCGGGTCACGTCGGACAGCTTGCCGACGCCCGACGGCTCAATGAGGATGCGGTCCGGGTGGTAGGTCTCGACAACCTTCTTCAGTGCCTCGCGGAAGTCGCCGACCAGGCTGCAGCAGATGCAGCCGGAGTTCAGCTCATTGACCTGAATGCCGGCCTCGCGCATGAAGCCGCCGTCGATGCCGATCTCGCCGAATTCGTTCTCGATCAGGACGATCTGCTCACCGGCGAAGGCCTCCTTGATGAGCTTTTTGATAAGGGTGGTCTTGCCGGCGCCGAGGAAGCCGGAGAAAATGTCGATTTTGGTTTTCTTTTCAGCCATAGTTGGGTACCTCTATTCAAGATGTGTTCAGATGTTCAGTTGGTTGGCAATCTATTACACTAACTGCTAATACTATTATAACAAACACGTCAAGGGGTTTTGCGCCATTTAGCGCGGGAAATTTTGAATTTTTTGCAAAATTTATTGGATGGGGCCGCACTGTAGGGGCCGGACATGTCCGGCCCGGGGGTCGGCGCGGCCACCCTTTAATGGGCAATTGCCTTTAATGCTGCAGGCCGGGCATGCCCGGCCCCTACCGCGCGGCTGCCACCGGCTGCCCGGAGGGGTCAAGACCCCTCCCTACGGGCTATCGTTCACGGGTGCTTTGTAGGGAGCGGTCTTGACCGCTCCGCCGGGTAGGCAGACGTTAGCGGGTCGGCCCGTAGGGGTGGCATACATGCCGCCATGCCCGGCCCCTACAAAGCGCCGCATTTTTGTTTGTGTCCCCGGGCGCAAACTCCACCTGTTTATTATCTATTATCTATTTATTATTTGCAGCATTCGTGGTATGATATACCTAACCCCAATATCTATCACAAAAAGGAGCGATCCATTTTGACTACCAATGAAAAAATCGCCGCGCTGCGTGCCGCTGCCAAAGCGGCGGGCGCGGACGGCGTGCTCATCATGACCAGCGACCCCCATTGCAGCGAGTACCTGCCCGGCTATTATAACGCTCTGCCGTGGTTCTCCGGCTTCATCGGCGAGAACTCGACCCTCGTTGTGACTCAAGACCGCAGCGCCCTGTGGTGCGATGGCCGCTTCTACGTGCAGGCCGACAAGCAGCTGGCCGGCAGCGAGATCGAGTGCATGCACGCGGGCTCTGCGGGCGTGCCCACCGTGGCCGAGTACCTCGGGAGCCACTTTGCGGACGGCCAGACCCTGCTGCTGGACGGCAGCTGCGTGCCCGCCACGATTGCCAAGGAGTACATCGACGCATTGGCCAAGAAGGGTGCCTCCCTCAAGAGTCAGGACGTGGCCAGCCCGATCTGGGACGCCACCGGCGAGCGCCCGGCCCTGCCCGACACCCCCTGTGAGCTGCTGACCCCGGCCCAGACCGGCGCGACTGCCGCGGACCGCATCGCCATGGTGCGTGCCGAGCTGCAGAAGGCCGGTGCCACCGCGCTGGCCGTGACCGGTCTGGACTGCGTGGGCTGGCTGCTGAACCTGCGCGCCCGCGACCTGCCCTGCACCCCGCTGGCCGTCGCCTACGCGCTGGTCACGATGGACGCCTGCACGCTGTTTATCGCGCCGGGCCGCCTGTCCGACGCCGACGCCGCTACGCTGGCCGAGAGCGGCGTGACGCTGCGCGGCTATGAGGAAATTATCGACGCCGTCCACGCCCTGCCCGCCGACGAGGTGTTCCTGGTGGACGAGAAGGCCACCAACTACGCCCTGTACGAGGCCCTGACCGCCCACAAGACCGTGGCTGGTGCCGACCCGATTTTTGCCCTGAAGGGCATCAAGAACGATACCGAGCTGAAGAACCTCCGCGAGTGCCATATCCGCGACGGCATCGCCGTGGTGCGGTTCCAGATGGATCTGGAAAAGTCGCTGGCCGAGGGTAAGCAGCTGACCGAGATCGACATCGACACGATGCTGCAGAAGCGCCGCGCCGAGATGCCCGGCTACTTTGAGGACAGCTTCTCCACAATTGCGGCCTACGGCGCCAACGCCGCCATGATGCACTACCACGCCGAGGGCGACGTGAACAGCGTCATCGAGCCGCGCGGCTTCCTGCTGGTGGACAACGGCGGCCAGTACGACTGCGGCACCACCGACATCACCCGCACCTACCCCGTCGGCCCGCTGACCGACAACGAGCGCCGCTATTACACCTGGGTGCTGCAGAGCCACATCGACATGGCCCGCGCGGTGTTCCTGGACTACTGCACCGGCTTTGCACTGGATACCTTTGCCCGCGGCCCGGTCTGGGCGCACAAGGTCAACTACCGCTGCGGCACCGGCCACGGCGTCGGCTTTATCTCCGGCGTGCACGAGGGCCCGCAGAGCCTGCGCCCGAACAACCCCGTGATTTTTAAGCCCGGCATGACCATCACCGACGAGCCGGGCATCTACGAGACCGACGAGGTCGGCATCCGCATTGAGAACGAGCTGGAGTGCATCGACCTGGGCGAGAACCAGTACGGCCACTGGCTGGGCTTTGCGCCTTTGACGCTGGTGCCCATCTCCACCGAGCCGATCCTTGTGGACGAGCTGAGCCGCGACCAGATCAACTGGCTGAACGACTACCACGCCCACGTCTACGAGATGCTCAGCCCCCGCCTGAACGAGGACGAGAAGGTCTGGCTGAAGGAGAAGTGCGCGGCGATTGGCAGATAAACAGCTGACAGGTGTTTATCTTTTATATTCCTGTAGGGGCCGGACATGTCCGGCCCGCAACATAAACCGGAAAGCAGGTGCTTGCCGGTAAGCTGCGGGCCGGGCATGCCCGGCCCCTGCGCTTCAACAATGTTTTACCATGCAATAACGGCACACGTCCCCGGAACGGTCAAGACCGTTCCCTACAAAGCACCCGTGGACCCCGATCTGTAGGGAGGGGTCTTGACCCCTCCGCAGCTGCCGTTTGCCATTGTGACGCGGTAGGGGCCGGACATGTCCGGCCCGCAACATAAACCGCAAGCAAGTGCTTGCCGGTAAGCTGCGGGCCGGGCATGCCCGGCCCCTACAGAGCGGCATACTCAATGGCTATTTATTTCTCGCACGCGCCGTCGTTGCCCTCACCACACCCGTCGCAGTCACTCTCAAACCGGACGGCGTTCTTCGCCAGCTCGGGGTCAAGGCGCTGGGCGACCTGCATCATCAGGGCGCACTCCATCCGCTTGCGGAACACCTTGCAGCCGTACTCATAAGTGCCGTGGATGTCGCCGGTAGCGTGCAGGGCGTTGGCCGCGCAGCCGCCCGCGCAGTACAGGCGTGCCCAGCAGTCCTTGCAGTCGGGGCGGGCATAGACGTTGCACAGCTTGAACTCGTCGCGCAGGGCGGTGTTGGTCACGCCGTCCCAGACGTTGCCCAGCTTGTACGCCGGGTCGCCGACAAACTGGTGGCAGGGGTACAGGTCGCCCCAGGGGGTCACGGCCATGTACTCGGTGCCGGAGCCGCAGCCGGAAATGCGCTTGTAGATGCAGGGGCCGTGCTTGAGGTCCAAAATATAATGATAGAACGTGATGGGCTTGCCGGCCTTCTGGCGGCGCAGCATGTCGTTGGCCAGCAGCTCATACTGGTCGAACAGCTTGGGCAGGTCCTCCTCGGTCAGGGCCTCGGGGGAGTCCGGCGGGGCGACAACCGGCTCCATGGACAGCTCAGTAAAGCCGAGGTCGTCGGCCATGTGGAACAGGTCCTTCGTAAAATCAACGTTGTGATGCGTAAACGTGCCGCGCATATAGTAGCCCTGGCCGCCGCGCGCCTTGACGAGCTTCTGGAACTTGGGCACGATGCGGTCATAGCTGCCGTTGCCCGCGAGGTCGACGCGGAAGCGGTCATTGACCTCCTTGCGGCCATCCAGCGACAAAACAACGTTGTGGCATTCTTTATTGCACCAGTCGATGACCTCGTCCGTGATGCCGATGCCGTTGGTCGTCATCGTGAAGCGGAAGTTTTTGTTGTACTTTTTCTCGATGCTGCGTGCATAGGCGACCAGCTGCTTGCAGACCTCAAAGTTCATCAGCGGTTCGCCGCCGAAGAAATCGACCTCGAGGTTGCGGCGGGTGCCGGAGTTTTCGATGAGGAAATCCAGCGCGCGCTTGCCGGTCTCGAAGCTCATGAGACCGGCCTCGCCGTGGAACTTGCCCTGCGCGGCGAAGCAGTAGCTGCAGTTCAGGTTGCAGGTGTGGGCGACGTGCAGGCAGAGCGCCTTGACAACGTTGGAGCGGTTTTTGAAGTCAAAGGCGTGGTCGGCGTAGGCGTCGGGCGCAAACAGCTGGCCCGCGGCGGTCAGCTCGTCGATGTCGTCGAGCACGTCGCTGATGTCGGCGGCGGTCACATCGGCGCGGTCCGCGTACTTTTTGGCGAGGGCTGCAGCAGCCTGCTCCCGGCTGCTGCCTTGGTCGATCAGGGCGATGGCGTCATAGGCGACGTCATCCACCGCATGCACGCTGCCGCTGTAGACATCCAGCACAATGTTGTAACCGCTTAATTTGTATTGATGGATCATGGTTTTCTCCGTTTTGTTATGGTGCAATGCGGCGGACAGCCACGGGCGGATATGGAATCCGCCCCTACGGCATTCCCCTTGTAGGGGCGCATTCTATATGCGCCCGCCGCACCCTTTGTATCATAGAAAATGCCGGGCTGCCACACGGCATCCCGGCATCAAAGCCAGCAAAAATTACTTGTCGGTCTTCTCGCAAGGCTGGTTGGCAATGCCGCAGCTGGTCTTGCAGGCGCTCTGGCAGGAAGTCTGGCACTCGCCGCAGCCGCCGTTCAGCAGGCTCTTAGCCATGTCGCGGGTCTCGAGAGTCTGGATGTGCTTCATAAAACAGTCACCCCTTTATACATTTTAGAATTATTATTATTGTACACGGAAATCCGGGGTTTGTCAATAGGGGTGGAGGAAAAACGATAGTCTGCGCGAGGCCCGTCGGAACCCCTTTACAACAAAACCGCAATCTCCTCCGCCCCGCTGCCGCCTGTATGCTTCAGCGCGGTTCCGGCCTGCTCCAATGCACGGCAGGCCGTCACCAGCTCTGCCGTCACTTCCTCGCCCGGTGCCACCAGCGGCACGCCGGGGGGATAGGCCCAGAGATACTCCGCGGCGGTCTCCCCCACCGCGTCCCGCATCCTTACGGCCCGCGCGGGGCGCAGCAGCGCCTCGGCAATCGTGCAGCGGGCCGCGCCGGGGGCGGGCAGAATATGCCGCGGGACCGCGGGCGGGGCCGCCGTTTTGTCCCAGGCGTGCAGCACATCGGCCAGCCGTTCCAGCGCGTCGGCGTCGTCGCAGGGGCTGGTCATGGCCAGCACGTTCGGGCCGCAGACCATCTCGGGCTCAAAGCCGTCGGCCCGCAGGTACGCCGCCCCCGTCACGCCGATTTGCAGCAAAATTTTGCCGCTGTCATGCGCAAAAAAGTCAAGATGCGCCGTCAGTGCGTCCGCGCCGCAGCACAGTATTTTTGTATTTTTCAGATCCCGCACCGCCGCGTCAAAGGCATCCAGCCGGGTGCGCCACGCGGCAAAGGCGGCCTCTCCCTCGTCAGCCAGCCAGCGGGTGCAGCCGTCCAGACTGACCATGAGCGGGTAACTCGGCGAGCTCGTCTCAAACACGTCCAGCTGGCGCTCGACCTCGGCAGGGTCGGCCAGATCGCCGTTCAGCTGCAAAAACGCGGTCTGGGTCAAGCTGGGCAGCGTCTTGTGGGCGCTCTGCACGACCAGATCGGCCCCTGCGGCTACGGCCCCGCCGCGCCAGCCGTACCGGGCGGCAAAGGGCAGGTAGTGCGCACCGTGGGCCTCGTCCACCAGCAGCGGCACGCCGCGGGCGTGGCAGATTTCCGCGATAGTACGTATATCGCTCAAAACGCCCTCATAAGTCGGGCTGGTCAGGATCACGCAGCGGGCGTCGGGCGCAGCGTCCAGCGCGGCGGCCACATCGGCGGGGCGCACACTGCCGTAGATTCCAAACTGCGGGTCCACGGGCGGCGTGAGCCAGCGGGCCGTCAACTGCCCCAGTTCCATCGCATGGTAGACGGCCTTGTGGCAGTTGCGCGCCGCAATGACCGTGCTGCCGAACGGTGCCAGTGCGCGGATGCCCGCCAGCAGGCCGACGGTGGACCCGCCGACGAGGTACCAGCACCGCCGCGCGCCGTACAGCGCCGCCGTGCGGGCCATGGCGTCGGCCAGAATGCCGTCCGCGTCGTGCAGGTCGTCCGCGCCGTCGATCTCGGTCAGGTCCCAGGCATAGCAGCCCAGCCCCGGTGCGGGCGGCACCCGCCGCTTATGCCCGGGCATGTGCAGCGGGTAACGCGCCGCGGAGAGGGTTTCCAATTGTTGTTGCAGCGTTGATTTTGTCATATTTTTATACTTTTTATAAATAAGTGCAAGCTAAAAAGCCTCCCCTTTGAGGGGAGGTGCCCGCGGGGCGGAGGGGTGGGCGGGAGACACACACTTTACAGGTCTACACCCGGCCACCCCTCACCGCCTGCGGGCGGAGCTCCCCTCAAAGGGGAGCCTTTACGAAATCTCAATTTCCGCCTTACTGCCCGCCCGCGTTTTGGTCACGTGGATCTGTCTCGTCAGGCGGTCCTGCAGCGCCTCGACGTGGGAGATGACGCCGATGAGCTTATCGCCCCCGGCCAGCCCGGCCAGCGTGTCCACGGCCTTTTCCAGACTGTCGGAGTCCAGCGAGCCGAAGCCCTCGTCGATGAACAGCGTCTCGATAACGACGCCGCCCGCGTTCTGCTGGATCGTGTCGCTGATGCCCAGTGCCAGGCTCAGCGCGGCCATGAAGCTCTCGCCGCCGGACAGGCTGCCCACGGGGCGGGTCTTGCCGGTGTAGGCGTCGAACACGTCGAGGTCCAGCGCGGTCTTGCCGCCGACGGCCTCGCTCTTGCGGCGCAGCAATCGGTACTGGCCGTCGGTCATGCGGGTGAAGCGCAGGTTTGCGGCCTCGACCACGCCATCAAAATAGAACGCCTGTACGTACTGTTCAAACGGAAGTTTGATTTTTCCGGTCAAATTTCCGTTGATCGTTTTGGACAGATTGTCCCACATGGCGCGCTTCTCGCGGGCGGCGGCGCTCTCCCGCATCGTCTTTTGCAGCGCGTCGATGGCGGCGCGGTTCGTGTGCAGACGGTGCACGGCGGCGTCCCGGGCGGCCATGGCGGCAGCGCGGTCCCGGCGCAGGCGGGCCAGCGCGTCCTGCAGCTGGGTCAGTGCGTCGGGGTTGTCGCGCTTGGGCATCGTCTCGCGCATCTGCTGCACGCGGGCGCTGGCGGCAGCGTGCCCGGCCTTGGCGTTGGCGGCGCGGCGGGTAGCCGCAAAGCGCTGCTTTTCCAGGTCGGCCAGCTGGCCGTTCAAAAGGTCGGCCTGCTTGGCCAGGCTGCGGGCGCGGTCCGTCTTTTGCTTCAGCTTCAGGTGGTCGGCCTGCAGGCCGCGCAGACCCTCGGTCAGGCTGGTCTGCTGGGCGGTCAGCGCGATTTTCAGCTCGTCGGGCGTCAGCTCGGCGGCGGGCTTGCCGGTGTAGCGGTCCCCGCGGCGCGCGAAAAATCCATCCGCGTCCCGCTGCAAAGCCGCCCGCAGCTCATGCGCGTGGGCGGCGGCGTCACCGGCAGTGCGGCTGGCCGCGGCAGTGCTGCGGCGCTGGGCCGTCAGCGCCTTCTCCCGCTCCTCCAGCTGCTTTTCGGTGATGTGGTCCTTGGGCAGCGCGGCGATCTTCGGGTGCTTGGTGGAGCCGCAGACCGGGCAGGGCTTGCCCTTTTGCAGGTCCTTGGCCAGCAGGCCCGCGCGGTTGGCGTTTAATTGGCGCTGCATCGTGCTGTATTCTTCCTCGGCGCTGTCCAGTGCAGCCTGTGCGGCCACATACTCTGCCTGACGCGCGGCGGCGTCCTCGTCGGCCTTGTCGGCGTCCGCCAGATTTTGCAAGAGCTGCCTGCAGTCGGCGGAAAGCCCCTCGGCCAGCTCAATGCGGTGGTCGGTCTTGAGCAGGTCGGCCTCGGCCTGGCTCAGCGCGGCGCGGTCCGCCTCGTTTTTGGCAATATTTTCCTTCACGCTCGCCGTGCGCTTTTCCAGATCGGTCATAATGAGGTCGGTCTGGTGCTCCACATCGGCGGCGCGTTGTTCCTCGGCCACCAGCCCGGCCAGCTGGCGGCGGCGGGCAGCGCGTTCCTCGGCAATTTTCAGGCCGGCGTCACCGCGGGCGATCTTCTCGTCCAGCTCGTTCATAACGCTGGTCTGTCGTTTTTCGTTGGCGTCGTCGGCCTCGAGCAGCAGCCTGCCCAGCTCGGCGGCAGCCCCTGCGGCAAACGGGTCGCGCTCGGCCTGCATTTCGGCCAGGTCGGCGGCGGTCTCCTCGTCGGCGCCGTCACCGATCAGCGTGCCGACGTGCATCAAAAGTACATCGTCCAGACGCTTGCATTCCTCGTCGGCCTTACGGGCGTGCTCGACGGCGGCCTGACCCAGGCGCTGGTGGTCGGCGGTGTCAAAAATGCGGCGCAGGATGGCCGCGCGGTCCGCGGACGGCGCGTTGAGCAGCCGGGTAAAGTCGTTCTGCGCCAGCATCGACACCTGGGCAAACTGTTTGGCGTCGATGCCCAGCAGCTTGACCACGGCGTCGGTCACGGCTGACGCACCGCTGACCGGCTCGTCCGGCTCACGGATCAGCTCGGCCTTGGCGGGCACCTTGACCATGCCGGTGCCGCGCTTGGCGGCGCGCTGCTGGTCGGGCCAGCGGCGCACGGTGTAGCTGCGCCCGCGGTGGGTAAAGGCCAGCTCGACGCTCGTCTCGGCGTCGGGGGCAGCAAAATCACTGCGCAGCATCGTGGTTTTTCGGTTTTCACCGGAGGTCTCGCCGTAGAGCGCAAACGTGATGGCGTCAAACAGGGCGGTCTTGCCCGCGCCGGTGTCGCCGCCGATCAGAAACAGTCCGCTGCCGCCGAACGCCGAGAAGTCCAGCTCGGTGCGGCCCGCGTAGGGGCCGAAGGCGGTCAGGATCAGCTTTTGGGGTTTCATTCGCTTTTTGACGCCTCCTCGCGCAATCTTTTCACAGCCACGGTCTCCTCCACTGTCAGGGGGCGTCCGTTCATCTTGGTGAAAAAGTCCTGGAACAGCTCGACAAAGGGCTTGCCGCGCACGGCCTGGGTCATGTCCAGCGGGTGCGCGACCTCACCTTGGGGCAGGTAGTCGAGCCGCATGGCGTTGGGATAGGCGGCGCGCAGCTGCGCCATGGCGTCGGGCAGCGGCGTCGGGTCGGTCAGGGTCGCCCAGATGTAGTCCTCGGTGTCGGTTGGCCGGGCGGTCAGCCGGGCCAGCGGGCCGGTCAGGTGGCGCATGGCGCGGCGGGGCGTCAGCGGCAGCTGCTCGATTTTTTCCACACCGCGCTTGCCGACCCGCACGAGGGTGACGGATTTCTGCATCCCGCACTCGTCCAGATGGTAGCAGAGCGGCGCACCCGCGTAGCGCACGGCGTCGATGCCGACGCGCTGGGCGCGGTGGATATGGCCGAGCGCCGCATAACAGAAGCCCGCAAACCGCGCTGCATCAATGGAATCCACCGTGCCGACGGTCAGGGGCGCAGTCTCGCTGCCGGAGAGCTGCGGTGGGCAGACGCCGGAGACCACCATCTGGTGGGCGACGAGCACCCGGCGCGGGGCGGCGGGCTCACAGACGGCCAGCGCCGCGCCGACGGCGGAGTCGTAGTCGGTGATGTCGGCGTCGGGCAGGTAGTGGCGCACCGTGGCCGCCCGCACAAAGGGCAGCAGCGTGAACTCGATAGGGCCGTGGCGGTCATTGAGTACGACCTGCTTGGGGCAGCCGGTGAAACGCCCGGCAATGTGTACGTTTTGTTCGGCCAGCAGACTGCTGGCAAAGTCGAGCCGCTCGGCGCTGTCGTGGTTGCCGGAGACGGCCAGCACCGGGATGCGGCGTGCGGCCAGCTGGGTCAGGAACCAGTCCAGCAGCGTGCAGGCCGCGGCGGGCGGCACCGGCGTGTCGTAGATGTCGCCCGCGATGACGACGGCCTCGACGCCGTGTTTTTCACAGAGGGTCAGAATTTGTTCAAGGATGAACCGCTGATCCTCCAGCATATCAAACCCGTTGACCCGTTTGCCCAGGTGCAGGTCTGCAAGGTGCAGAAATTTCATGGTGTATCTCCAGATTTTGCTTTTCCCGCGCTGTAGGGGGCGGCGTCCTCGACGCCCCGCAGACCGATGCAGGCATCGGCCCCTACAGCTTTACCGCCACAGCTTCTCCCAGGTCGTGATGTCCAGCGTGGTGCCGGGCAGGACCTCCACGGGGGCTGTCTCGGCCTTGCGGAAGCGGCACTTTTTGGCAAAGCCCTCGGCCTTCAGGTCGCGTGCCCACACCCGCATATACAGGCGGCTGCGGCCATCGCCCTCGGCCAGCTTCTGCGCATAAGCCACAATGCTGCGGCCAATGCCCTGCCCGCGGGCCTTTTCCTTTAAGAAAAGGCGGCTCAGGCACATGGCGCCCGCGGGGCCGAGGTCGAGCGCGAAATAGCCCACCGGCTCGGTGCCGAGGTAGATCAAAAAGTAGTTGATGACGCCGCTGTGGATCTCGTCGTCGGTCAGGATGTCGCTCTGGTACTTATCGGCCAGTGCAGCGGCGACCTTGGGCGTCAGCTTGGTGTAATGCTGGACGAAAATCTCCTGCGCCAGCTCGGAAACCAGCTGGACGTAGCGGGTCTTGGTTACTTGCTTGAAGGTTGGATTCATGGCTGCTCCTTTTTTTAGAGAATAGATAATAAAATTGGCGGTTCGCGTCGCTCAAAATTTTCTGCCGCCGTAGGGGCGCATTCTATATGCGCCCACCGGTCGTCTGCCTGTTGACGGGAGGATATGGAATCCGCCCCTACGGATTTTGTTTTTATCTTTTATCTATTATCTTTTATTTTTTCTTATTCTATCGTCAAACTTGCCTTCGCCGGCATACACGCGGCCCAGTCGCCCTCGTTTTTCAGGGTGCCGAAGCCCTCGCACAGGTGGTCGGGGCAGGGGCTGTCTACAAAGGCGATGCCGCCGTTTTCCACCCGCAGGTGGATCGTGTACAGGCCGGTGTCAATGTCATATTCGGCGTTTTTACGCAGATCAATGCGCTGCTCGACCT
>ULQF01026533.1_pt1 | contig 13477 bp, 8 predicted proteins | sample 1954211 | NCBI WGS metagenome assembly ULQF01 (sample SAMEA4835648, study PRJEB28245) | human gut metagenome | biome: gut microbiome; material: fecal sample | place: Denmark | collected 2008 | reverse complement strand
GGCAGGAGAAAGGGTGCGGACGATAATCTCTCCATCCTTTTCGATGCTTTCCGCAGCATTCTTGATGATGTTTACCAATACCTGTTCGAAGAGGGAGGCATCCATTTTTACCTCTTTCAGCGTTTCGTCTATCTCCAGACGAAGTTTTATGTTCCGGTCGGTACACATACCTTCCATAAAACGCTTGCATGTAAATGCGAGGTCATTCAGGTCGACAGGCGTGAGCGTCGGTTCGGGAATCTTCACTACATCGGCAAAACGGGTGATGAAACGGCTCATAGAGAAACAGCGTTCGGTACATACACGCATGACATCGCAAATATCATCCATGCCTTCTTCGGTAGAAAGCGCCTGTTCTACCGTATCCAGTGTGGAGGTTATTCCGGCAGTAGTGTTGTTCACTTCGTGGGCAATCATGCGGATCACTTTCTCGTAGGCTTTCTTCTCTGCCTTCATCACTTCGTCCGTCAGACTTTCTATCAGGAAGAAGGGGTGCTGAAATCCACGGTCAATAAAAGAGGAATGCGTACACCTATAAATATTCGAATCATTCAGACGGACGGTAGCCGTTTCTCCTTTCGGTACGTTTGCCAACTCGGCGGCAAGCGGAGAATCTATCTCGTTCATCTTTTTACCCAGAACATCTTCCTGACGGACACCCAGCATTTTCTGCGCCATCGGGTTCAGCTCGGAAAGGTCCTCGTCCAATGTGGTGAGGATGACTCCCATCGGAGAGGCTTTAATCAGCAGGTCAAGGAAGTTATTCTGTTCGCGGAGACGGAGACGTTCATTCTTTAGTTGCTCCATCATCCGGTTGAAGACGTTCACGATACGGTCAGCTTCATATTGCCCCACGGGACTTAACCGGCTGCTGAAATCCTGTTCGCGCAACAGTTCCATACCGCTTCCGATAGAGTTCAGCGGTTTCACAATCTTACGATAGAAAAACGGGAGATAACACAGGATAAAAAGGACCAACCCCTCTCCTATATAGAAATAGATCATATTCAACCGGCTTGAAAGGAAAAGCAATCCACCCCCCAAGACCAGAAGCAGGAAAACGAGTATACCAAAGAATCCTTTTATACGCATAATAATAGTAACATCTATCTGCTAAACACTGATTCCAAACTTCTCCAGACGACGGTAAAGGGCGGCACGACTGATGCCAAGCGCTGTAGCTACCTGACTCAGATTTCCCTTATGACGCTCCAAAGCCTGCAAAATCGTCTGCCGTTCTATTTCATCCAGAGTCATACCAGCAAAGGATGCGCCTTCGGCGACTTTCTGATCTTCGTGACGGATATACTGAGCATCAAAGTCGGCAGCATCAAGCGTCGGCTTTCCATTGACCAGAATCGTACGTTCTACCAGATTCTTCAATTCACGGATATTTCCCGGATAAGGTAAGCGACTCAGAAACTGCAAGGCATCCGCCGAAAATTCGGTGCGAGGAAAACCGTTGGCCTCTGCCTGACGATCGGCAAAGTAACGTGCCAGCAAGGGAATATCCTCCCGACGCTCACGCAAAGCCGGCAGTCTGACGGTAATCAGATTAATACGATAAAACAAATCTTCGCGGAAAGTACGTTCGCCCACCATCTTACGCAAATCGGCATTGGTAGCGGAGACGACACGAATATCCGTCTTACGGGGACGGCTGTCTCCCAATACTTCAAACGTCTGATCTTGTAACACCCGCAAGAGCTTCACTTGACAGGAAGGGTCGAGATCACCGATCTCGTCCAGAAAGATGGTTCCTTTATTCGCCATCTCAAAGCGTCCGATACGGTCGGAGGAAGCATCCGTAAAAGCTCCTTTCTTATGGCCGAACATTTCACTTTCGAACAGACTTTGGGAGATTCCTCCCAAGTTCACCTTGACAAAAGGCTGTTTGGCACGCTGGCTGTTGATGTGTATCGCTTCGGCTATCAGTTCCTTGCCCGTCCCACTTTCTCCGGTGATCAGTACGGAAGCATTCGTCTTTGCTATACGGGCAATGGTATTCAGTACTTCTGTCAGTCCCTGACTACGGCCGATGATATGACGGCGGTCGAAAGCGTCATTCTGTTCCTGCGTTGTCTCTTTGGGAGAGCCTGCCAGTTCCAAAGCCGTCTCGATACGCTGCAACAATGCCGCATTATTCCAAGGTTTGGTGATAAAATCGAAGGCTCCTGCCTGCATACCTTGCACGGCAAGCTGTATGCTTCCCCAGGCGGTCATCAGTATCACCGGAGTTTCCGGACGGAATATTTTCACTTGCCTGAGCAAAGTCAGCCCTTCTTCACCTGTAGTAGAAAGGGTGAAGTTCATATCCATTAAGATTAAATCCGGTGCTACGGAACGCACCACCTCCATAGCTTCCCGGGGACCGGAAACCGTTTGTGCTTCATATCCAGCCCGCTTCAACATAAAACTGAGTGAAGAGCGTACCGCACTGTCGTCGTCTATTATTAAAATCATAGTTTAAATTACTTATGACAAAGATATTGTAAATACTCAATACAAGCAACAAATAGCCCGATTAATCCCTATTGTCGCACTATTTCATCAAAATTCGCTTCCAACTCCGTGTTAGCCTGGAAATCCCAGAGAGTCAGACTACGGATCTGATAAAAGTAATACCAGTAATAATAAAGTTCGGAGATGTGTTTCCGGCGTGCCTCGTCTTTGGCGTTCTGGGCATCATTCAAATCCAGTGTATTGATTTTACCAATCAGGAAGGTTTCAATACTGGTTTTGTAACGTTGCTGAGCTATGCCATCCGCCTCTTTGGCTATCTCCAATTGCTGTGCCTGATTATTGAAATGCTCTACCAGCAAGAATATGTCCTGATTGAAGTTGATCTGTTCCTGCCGGATCTTCGAAAGCACTACATCGCGGTTGCTTTTCGCTACCCGTACCTTTCCGCGTCTCTTTCCCCAGTCCAGAATCGGAATCTGAACGCCTACCTGCACAATCTGATTATCCTGCAAGTTCCTGTAGACACTGGAAAGTTCACGACTCTCTCCCGTATATCCTACACTGGCAAACAAATTAATGCTACGCAGATTACCACGTGCCGTAGCTACCGCATAATCGGCCTCCAACTGACGGCGACGAATATTCTGGGCAAAAGAATTACGTTCCAGCGCTTTATTCAAAACCATATTATATTCCATTTTACCACAATCTACCGACTCGGGAACGACAGGACGGAGGATTTCATCCTCTCCCACTCCCAGAAAGGCACGAAGCTGGAACATCTTGGCATTCAGATCACTTTCGGCTTCGGTCAACGCAGCCTTTGCATTCAATGCCGAAAGTTTTAACTGGAGAAGTTCATTTTCCGAAATCTGTCCCATCTTGCGTTTAGCTATAGCCACTTCGTAAAGCTGATTGGCATTCGTCAAGTTCTGACGGGCGGTTCCAAGAGTCTCCTTCGCCAACAGCAGATCAAAGTAATAGGTAATAGCCCGCATCGTCACTTCTTCGGTAGCTGTGATAAATTCCGCCTTCGCTTCGGCATATCGCACAGGTTCTATACGCCTGTTCCACTTCACATTATTCACACCAAGAATAGGTTGGGTCAGTTTTAAAGTAACAGGAACGGACATCAGATGGCGATCACCGCTATTACCCAGTTGCTTTAGGTAGTCAAGGGAAGACGTTAGTGAAAGTTGTCCACCGGTAAGCCAGATATTCTGGTCGATGGAAAGTTCACCGGAAAGACCTAAGGCGCTGTTGCGGACAAAGCTGTAAGAACCGTCCGGATTCTGATAGGAGCCGTAAGATTTATTGTAATTAGGCAGTGTTCCTTTCAGATTGATTTCCGGAAGAAGATCGGCACGGAATGTGCGATATTCCCAATAAGATGTTTTCAACTCATTCAAGGCAACGGCAGCGTCAACAGACTGCATACGCGCCATAGCGATAGCTTCGTTCAAGGTGATTTCCCTCTCTTTCTGTGCCGACACTGCCAAAGGCAGACAGATTGCAGCCAGAACAAACAATATACTTTTCTTTTTCATTGTACACGGTATTTTCCAGTCAGATAGAATCAAACCATGTGCCAAAAGAATAATACATTTACTATCAATCGGTTAGAGAAATGTATCAGTGTTCATTTTCGGACACTATGCACAGAAATGAACGTTCAGTCTTATTCGCAGAAATTCGGGATACGTACAGTAAAGCGAGTTCCCCTGCCTACTTCGGAAGTCACAAAGATCGTTCCTCTCAGACGTTCGACAATCGTCTGGCAGATACTCAATCCAAGACCGGCTCCCTGTGTAAAGTTGTCCACCTTATAGAATCGTTCGAAGATATGACGGATACCTTCTTCGGAAATGCCGACTCCCGTATCTTCCACAAAGATTCGGGTATATTCGGGATCTTCATCTTCCTCATATCCGAAAGTAATGGAACCGTAAGTCGTAAACTTGGCAGCATTATTGATCAGATTATTGACGACTTGTTGGAGACGGACATTATCTGTCACCAGGTATTTTTTCTCATTATCGGGCATACGAAGCAACAGTTCCACTCTCGGAGGCATATTCAGTTGTTGAGAATCATGTACTGTCTTCAGCAGCAGAGGCAAATTATGATTGGCAAACATAAATTCCATTGTTCCTGACTCGATACGCGACAGATCGAGAATATCATTAATCAATGCAAGTAACAATCCGCAATTCTTATTGATCGTTGCTATAAATTGCCCTATTTCCTCTTCTGTAAAGCCGCTTGTATCGCTCAACAAGTCGGAGAAACCGACAATAGCATTCAGTGGTGTACGGATTTCATGACTCATATTGGCAAGGAAAGCAGATTTCAGTTTGTCAGCCTGAAGTGCCTTATCACGCGCCTCCCTCATTTCCTGTTCTGCTGTCTTATAACGTTGGATACTTTGGCATACACCTAATATATTATATAGCGAATCTCTCGTCAGACCGGAAATAACAGAGGAACGGTATTCCCACCATTCATATTCTCCATTGGCATTGCGCTGACGGAAATTCAAACGGGTATTGGTTTCTTTTCCCGCCAATGTTTTATCAAAGAGAATACGCATTTCCTTCAAATCCTCCGGATAAACCATACGATCCATTTCGTCGCGGGTGATGGAAGTAATCGACTCATCATAACCAAAACGAACAAGAAAACCTTGCGGAAAGATGAAACTATTACTCTCCACATCAAACTGCCAAGGGTAAATAGAACTTTCCTCCACGGCCATGTCAAAGAAACGTTTCTGCATTTCTTCATCCGATACGTTGCGTGCCGAAAGTGCCATACCGGTAATCTGCCCGCCTGAATGAATCGGAACAACTTCCCCGGAAACCGGGAAATAATGTTCGCTATGTACTTCTTTCATAAAAGCCCCATCGGGAATAATGACACTCTGCCCAGTCTCTCCCACCTTCTTCAATATCTTGTAAAGGATATCCTGACCGTTATAGTATATTTTGAAAATACTGCCCGCCATCATTCCTTCATAATTCCGTCCGCCCGATTCTGAGGGTAAATGAAGGATCTTCAGCAGAGAACGGTTGGTAAAGTGAATATGAAGATCAGTATCATATGTGATCACACCGTCGCGTATGGAATGGAAGATATTATCAAACTCATTCCGCTGTTCCACCAGTTTATTCTGCACCAACAAGCGGGTCTGGGCATGTATCCGTCGCTTAGCTTCACGACGGTTGACACGAATGAGCCACACGATAGAGACGATCAACAATGCCAGGATAGATGGATAAAGAAGAATAAACAATAATTTATATCTTTCCCAATACGGCTGATTAACAACACTGCCACTGGAGGAAACCTTATCCGGGTCTATATGAAAGAAGTCCAGCTGTTTATAATCGTAAATAAATCCCTGTTCCGTCTCCGTCACACCCAGTTTCAAGGGAGATTCCCCCTTCAACACTCGCGATGCCTTCTTTGCAGCAGACATCGCAGAGGTATAGGCGTCTGCGTCATATGCCGCAAATACACCGTTCATCAGCCCCACATTCTGACTGGAGAAGACCGGTGCTTTGGAGTTCTTGCCTACAAACGAAAGGAACGGTGACCATTTGGGAGCAACCACAACCCGAGCATAACTATTGCGGGGATAACAGATAGCCGCAATAATATGATTGGTTGATTCATGCTGGGTATTGTAGAGTTTCATCTTGTAATCCGGATTCTCTTCCTGAAAAAGCTGCCATTCTTGTTTGAAGTCCTCACGTCCCTTATTACTCAGAAAACTGTTGTCAATCACACATATCACTTCTTTCCGTTGGGGAAATACCTTTTGTGCCTGCTTTAAGATCACATAAAAATCGGGATTAGCGGTGAATCCGCATACATTGGGAAGACTCGCTATAAGTTCTTTATCGGGATATTTGATTCCGAAAAACACAACCGGAACTTGGTAAGGCAACGAATCGCCGGAAGAGAAAAGAGTGTAAAAAGCCTCATCGCTGGCTGTGATAATCATATCCGTCTTTCTGTCACGGGCACGCTGACAAAAACGCTGCATAATCACTTTCTCCGAACTGAATGACCAAAAATCGGCATCCAAATATTCAGTAGTAATATTTACTTTCAGTCCATTCTCTTTGAATCCCTTGGTCAGCCCCTCATTCAGGTCGTTATGCCAAGGGGTTTGCGAGGTATAAGATTGAATAAAAAGTATGTTGTATGTATGTTCTGCTGCCGCCGCCCGGGCAAAAACAACGAAGAACAAAACAACAAACAAACAGTAATATTGTCGGTTCATAAGCAAAAAACAGCATTGTTTTCAACATTTTGCCTACAAAGATAAGTTATTATATTGAAAACAATGCAAATAGCTTCAGTTTTTTATTCCTCGCGTAAGGCTTCTGCCGGCTGTATACGGATCGCCTGCCGGGCGGGGAACCAAATGCCTATGAGTATCATCAAAGCCATCAAAAGACTTGTCACACAAAAAGTGATAAGAAAACGAATGATACTCCACTCTATACCACCTTCCGTCAGTTCCAGATAACCTATATTATAACAAATAATTGCAGCAGGCAAAGCAGCCAGTGCCAGTAGCAACAAGCCTTCTTTATTAAGACGATGCCAGAGTTCCATGCGGGTGGAACCGACTGCGACACGAAGTCCGAGTTCTCCACGACGATGCTGGGTACGAAACCAGAATGTACCGACTATTCCCAACAGGATATTCACCAACAAAAAGCCCATCATCCAAAACCGCGTCTGCATCTGATTGACATTGGTACGATTATAATCCTCACGTATCATCTCGTAATCGTGTACCTTCAGTATAAAAAGATTTCCCACACTGAACTGGGTATCCGACTGTTCCATCAGACGCTCCGGAAAGCCGGGAGCCGTATTCGGCTTTACACGCAGGCAAACTTCCGTATTGAGCGGATACAGGTCATCATTAATCTCGGCCAATTGTGCTTCCGTAAGAGGAATAGCCATATAGCGATCGCTGTAATTTGGCCAAAAATCATTGTAACGTACCTTAGTCGATACGGCAGCTATTTTATAAACGTCTGTAGAATCATCCACATTCACGACTTCTTTTCCCAACAACGTACGGTCACCCTTATAACCGTCAGGCCATATATTCTCGCTGAGAACCGCATTTCCGTTTTTTATAGCCTGCATTAAAGGCTGATATCCCTGTCCATCCGCACTTTGATAACGGAACACCTGAAAAAACTCCGGTGTTACCGGACGTCTCAACGGACTGCGCACCAGCGTATCAAGGCGAAAACGGATGCCGGAATTACTTCCTATATACGGACGTGCATTCACTGATATCGAGACAGCCTCTACTTCCGGCAAGCGACGGAGTCGGTTAGTCAGTTCAACAATGTCCTGTCCCGTCGTCGTTTCCTTCTGCCCTTTCGGAATATAAGAATCACTCTTATTGTTTTTCAGACTGAGTTCCAGATAGTAAGTATTGGTAATGTCATATCCCAGCGGTTCGTAATAAGTACGCGCTGTTGCATACGTCCAATCGACAATATACCACAACACCACGAAAACAATCAGCAATTCTGCCCACAGCCACCCGTTCGAGCGACGTTCGTTCCATATTTGTTTTAACAGTTGCATCTTCTTAAAAATTAGTTTGTTGAATGTTTCGGTTATCTCTCATTGATGGCATCCACAATATTTGTCCGTGTCACTCTCCATGCCGGAATGGCAGCACTCAATAAATTAAGTGCAAAGCAGGTAAAAAATGCGAGCAAGAACACAACCGGATCAAACAGCAGATCCATACACATGGTCCGCAAATCCGTCACACCATTACCCATAAAGTCAATGGAAAACAGCATACTTCCCAAGAAGAAAGTTGCGCCATAACTCAGAATTAATCCGAGCACTCCACCCAACAGTGAATAAAGCATATTCTCAGAAAGTACCTGTATCATCAGTTCGCGTCTGGGCGCACCGAAAGCTTTTCGAACACCGATTTCAGAAAGGCGTTTGCGCATACGCGACAATGTCAGTCCGGAAAGGTTGACAGCAGGTACGATCAACAGAATGATTAACGTTATTATATACTGACGGACAGCCTGCTTCACAGCCGGAGGATTATTGGCTGAATATCGTTGCGCCGCCACAAAATAAGTATCCGGCTGGTCACGATAGAGCAATTCATAATCCGGATAACCTTCCATATATCTGTCCCTGAGACGTTCAGCTTCCATACGGATTGCCGGAAAGTCATCCTGAGATTTAGCCAGAATGTAGACACTCACCATTCCCATAATTCCATATTCACCCCAACTGGCGGTAAACGCATCTGTTGAACTTAAAGGAATCCAAATCTGGGCATAAGCATACCGTGCCAGTTTGGATACGGGACGCACAACTCCACAAATCATATAAGCGGAGTGATTTAAAAGGAATGTTTTTCCGACTACATCCGATGTTCCGAACAATTGCCGGGCTATATCCTCAGATATTACTGCTTTGGTTGCACCGGCATCAAAAGTAGCCTTATCAAACGGATATCCCGAAAGGAAATCGAACTTAAATACTTTCCAGAAATCATCATCCACCTGCAATACACTGCAACTAACCTTCTCTCCCGCTGGCTTGGCAGCCAGCATCGTTTCCGAGAAACTGCTGGTTATAGTAACTGCTTCAGGGGCAGCCATTTCTTTAAAACAGGCTTTCGCTGTCTTATAAGAAACAGGTCCGTTACTCTGCCAGTTCTCGTTTGTTTTATACTGAAATCCCGCATACCTGAAAATCAACATACGGTCACGATAGCTTTCCGGAGCAAAGGGTGCAATAGTAGCACGCAATGTGATCACAATCACCATAATCATAGCAATAGCCAATGCCGTACCTATGATAGAGATAGAAGAAAGTAACTTATTCTCCTTCAACAGGTGAAATGCTTGTTTGAAATAGAGTTTTATCATTGTAATCTCATTATCTTCTCATTCATTTTCATACTTATCAGAATCCCCAGCCTTTCGTGCTCACATCCGGGCATTTCAGGCCTTTATGATTGATTCTGCCTACTCCGTCACGCTTCAGAGAAGCTCTGTCTGCCTTGCCGGACAATTTGATATTTCCGACTCCATCCACTTTGGCTTTCACAGTATTGCAGTTTACATTGACATTCATATTCCCGACCCCGTCTACCATTAATTCCAACTCATCACAATGGAGCTTTTTCACCTCACAGTTTCCCACTCCATCGAGTTTGAAAGTTACATTTTTCAGTTTCAGGGTTTCTTTAGCATTAAAGTTGCCGACACCATCGATCTTTACACTCTTCAAATCAGGGGCTGTGATATAGAACGTCAGGTTCTTAACGTTTTTTACATTCTTCTGCTTATATTCGATAACCAATGTTTCTCCTTTTACCGTTACTTTTGTTTTATCGACATATTCAAAAGGACCTTCCATCCGACAGGAATAAGTATCGGACTGAGTGAAAATAATGTTACCTACCGACCGCAGATTGATAGCGGAAAATTCGCCTACTTTACAATCTTCACTCACATTTTGTGCCCAAAGCGGGCAAAGGGCTACACTTAATAATACCGCAACAGCAGTTATAAAAATATTCTTTGTCATGATTAGCTTTTTTAGAGTTTAAAAGGGGATTACTGTACCTGACGGCCATCGAAGAAACGGATAGTTCTTGAAGTCTGTTTCGCCTGTTCTTCATTATGCGTCACCATAACGATAGTTCGGCCGTCTTCCTTATTCAGCCGATGGAGAAGTTCCATGACTTCGGCACCCATCTTAGAATCCAGGTTACCGGTAGGTTCATCGGCCAGAATTATCTCCGGATGACCGATAATTGCACGCGCTATGGCCACACGCTGACACTGACCACCGGAAAGCTGTGTCGGAAAGTGATTCATACGATGACTCAATCCGACTTTTTCCAGTACCTCCTTCGCCAAACGCTTGCGTTCACCGCTGCTGATACGACGATAGAGTAACGGTAACTCAACGTTATCCATCACATTGAGTGAATTAATCAGATGGAAAGACTGGAATACAAAGCCCAGTGTTTTGTTACGGAAAGCCGCCAGTTGCTTATCTTTCATTCCCTCAGTGTGCGTACCATTAATTTCAACAGTTCCTGTTGTGGGTGCATCAAGCAGTCCCATAATATTCAACAAAGTAGATTTGCCACATCCGGACGGCCCCATAATGCTTAGAAATTCTCCGCGGTCTACGGTCAGATTCACGTTTTCCAGTGCTACCGTTTCAATCTCGTCCGTACGGTAAATCTTAGAGAGAGAAGTCAATGTTATCATAACTATAAGTATTTAATTTAGATCGTTTTTATCTCATTTTCAGCTTATTCTTGTTCTTATAAGAGCTCATATCACTGACTACCACTACATCTCCCGGTTGTAAGCCACTCACCACTTCCACATATTCAAAGTTGGAATCGCCCAGCTGTACTTTACGTTTCACCAGTTCGTCATCAGATGTCCGGACAAAAAGATCATACTCACCACGTCCCACATAGAAAGAAGCGTTTGCCATCCGCATCACATCTTCCTTTACGGCATTCATCACATAAACGTCCGTTTTCAGTCCCGAACGTAAACGATGGTTATTATCGTCTTTCAACTGCACTGTAAAAGAAATGACTCCGTTTTTAGACAAGGGTGTCACACTGCTGACCGTTCCTTCCAGTTTGTCATTGCCTATCTTCACAACCGCTTTCCCTCCGGCAGCTACCCGGTCACCGTAGGTATCGGCTATTTCACCTTCTACTTTAAAATGGCTTAAGTCTGAGATGATGGCCACCTGTCCGCCTTGCGAAATCTGAGCACCGATCTGATTATTAATGTAGGTAAGAATCGCTTTACGCGGAGACCGAATCTGGGCATCGTCCAGTGTACGCTTCATTTCGGCAAGACTTTTACGGAAGATATTGAAATCCAGTTCCTGCACTTTCAGTTCGGCAGCCGCTACTTCTTTTTCGTTCTTATATTGTTGTTGGAGCTGTTCGTATTCCAGTTGTGCTACGTTATAGCCCAATTCTGCCTGACGCACTTTATCTGTTGTTCCCGCTCCCAGACTGTCCAGATAGTGTTCGTTCCGAAGTTCCACTTTCATGCGGCTCAATTTCATGGCAGAGACCTTAATCTGCATCGCCATATCGGAAAGTTTCGTCTGATTATTGACGCGAAGCTGATCCAGCTTATAGCAGCGCATCTGTTCTTCGTCAAGCAGTTTTTTATATTCCGTTTCCGTGCTCTGAAGGTCGAGTTTCAGAATCGGAGTGCCGATTTCCACACTATCCCCTCCTTTTCTGTATACCTCAACGATACGACTGTTAATGGGAGAATTGATGATTTCTTCAAATGCAGGGACTACCTTACCGGAGGCGCTGACACTAACTTCAATCATTCCCTTATCAACTGTAGAAAGTACCAGATCCTTCTTTTCCACTCCTGTCCGCATGACAGATATAAGTACACCGATAACAACTATACCGGCCACTCCTATCGATGAATAACGGATGATCTTTTTATTGCGTTCTTTGTTACGCACTTCTTTGGGTATTTCTCTGTCCATATCTAAGTATTTACAATTTCACTTTCAGTTGTTTTACCTTTTATTATACCAAATCTATGCCAAAAGCATAATCAACTGATTAACAGAGAATAATAAAAAAGAGAAGGTGTCCGATATCGGACACCTTGTACGAATTTACCGTTCAAAAAAACATGGTGTCACTATACTGTTGTTATAGTGTCACTATCTCCTTGTAATAGTGTCACTATACCGACCGGATAGTGACACCATCGCAAAACGGTGCTATACTATTTCTTTTGAGTTTGGTTGCGGTTCTTGTTTGGCCGGTTGCGGCTCCTGCATGAGGTCTTTCCCCCAATGGGTAGTTGCCTCAATTGCTTCCCGGTCACGGATCTCTTTCGCCTTGCGGGCATAGACAATCATTCTCATGGACTGATCATAGGTGAAGTAATTCCATACCCAGTTCAACAACACCACTACTTTATTGCGTACTCCCAGAATAGAGCGCAGATGTACTACCAGCCACATTACCCAGGCAAACCATCCCTGCATCTTCACCTTGCTGAATTCCGCCACGGCACGATTACGCCCGACAGTCGCCATCGACCCCAAGTTACGATAATGAAAAGGCTTCATCTCTTTTCCTTTTTCCAGGCGGATCAGATTCTTTGCCAGCAATTCCCCTTGTTGGATGGCAACTTGTGCCAGTTGAGGATGTCCGTTCGGATAATCTTCGTCACCGGAAAGAATACATAAGTCACCAATGGCAAATACATTATTCGTTCCTTCTACCCGATTGAAGGCATCTACTTTGATACGGCCTCCACGACCGATTACGGACGTATTCATATTCCCAAAAGAAACTCCGGTCACTCCACTTACCCAAATAAAAGTACGGGTAGCAATCTCACTGCCGTCTTCAAGTGTCACCTTATGGTCACGGTAATCCGTGACACGCTTATTTAAAAGAATGTTGACTCCCATTTCACGGAGAAACTGTTCTGCATGACTCGATGAGTCTTCGGACATTCCGGCAAGTAGCCGCGGACCCGCTTCTATCAAATAAATATGCATCAGACTGCTGGGCATATCGGGATAATCATTCGGCAATACAAATTTCTTCATTTCCGAAAGTACTCCCGCCACTTCCACTCCCGTGGCACCACCACCTACGACAACGATATTCAGCAACTCCTGCTGTTCTTGTTTGTTGGAGCAGGTCACAGCACGCTCCAAGTTGGCGAGAAGCGCATTTCTGAGCCCCATAGCTTCGGACACGTTTTTCATTGGCATGGCCTCCTCTTCGATATGTTTATTACCGAAGAAATTGGTCGTCGTACCTGCGGCAAGAACCAGATAGTCGTATTCCGCCTTCCCTATGGAAGTCTGTATCATGTTCTTTTCGGGGAAAACAGCACGTACTTCCGCCATACGGAAATAAAAATCTTTCCGATGCTGGAATATCTTGCGG
>ULQF01058283.1_pt1 | contig 13737 bp, 8 predicted proteins | sample 1954211 | NCBI WGS metagenome assembly ULQF01 (sample SAMEA4835648, study PRJEB28245) | human gut metagenome | biome: gut microbiome; material: fecal sample | place: Denmark | collected 2008 | reverse complement strand
TCCAGCCGGTTTTCCAGGATCTCTTTTTTGTCGTAACTGCATCCGTACACCGCCGTCTTCTTCTCCGGAACTTCAACACACTCCGGCTCCGGCGACAGGAGCATTACCACGTTGTCTGCCCAGTCGAAACCGCGGTAAAAGCTCTCCCGCTTCACATAATCGTGGTTTCCGGCAATCAGCACGACGATCGTCTCCGGGATGGAAGCAAAGAGATCATTGACCTCTTTCAGTTCCCGCAGCAGCGGCTGACGCTGGAACAGATCTCCCGCGATCAACAGAAAGTCCGTCTTTTCCCGACCGGCCAGGCGGATGATCCGCCGGAAGCTCTCCCAGATGGCCTCCCCGCGCTCCTCGCTCCAGGGAAATCCCGCATCCGGCTGCATGCCAAGATGCACGTCCGCAATATGAATAAACCGCATAGGCGCATACCCCTTTCTGGATTCATTTTCTCCATTACTACAATACGGACGTCAGGCACACCAAATCCACATTGGATTCCACTGCACCCGGCATCCGTATTTTTTAAGTTTCTATATCACTTTTCGTAATTACAGCTCGCAGTTGTTTACTGTTCTCGGGAACGGGATGACGTCGCGGATATTGCCCATTCCGGTCAGATACATGACGCATCTTTCAAATCCCAGTCCGAATCCTGCATGGTGGGTAGAACCATATTTTCTGAGGTCCAGATAGAATCCGTAATCTTCCTCAGCAAGTCCCAGCTCTTTCATACGGCCAAGCAGTTTCTCGTAGTCGTCCTCACGCTGGCTTCCGCCGATGATCTCTCCGATGCCAGGAACCAGACAGTCCATAGCGGCAACGGTCTTGTTGTCATCGTTCAGCTTCATGTAGAACGCTTTGATCTCCTTCGGATAATCGGTAACGAAAACCGGTCTCTTGAAGATCTGCTCGGTCAAATAACGCTCATGCTCGGTCTGCAGATCGCATCCCCAGTATACTTTGTAATCGAATTTGTCGTTGTTTTTCTCCAGAAGCTCGATAGCCTCGGTGTAGGTTACACGGCCGAACTCAGAATTTACGACATGGTTCAGACGCTCGATCAGTCCCTTGTCCACGAAACTGTTGAAGAACTGCATTTCTTCCGGTGCATGCTCCATAACGTAGCGGATGACATATTTCAGCATTGCCTCAGCAAGCTCCATATCGTCCTCCAGATCAGCGAAAGCGATTTCCGGCTCGATCATCCAGAACTCAGCTGCGTGGCGGGTGGTGTTGGAATTCTCTGCACGGAAAGTCGGTCCGAAGGTGTAGATATTGCGGAATGCCTGTGCAAAGGTCTCGCCGTTTAACTGTCCGCTTACGGTAAGGCTTGTCTTCTTTCCGAAGAAGTCCTGTGTGAAATCAACAGCGCCGTCCTCGGTTTTCGGAATATTGTCAAGATCCATGGTGGTTACCTGGAACATCTCGCCGGCTCCCTCGCAGTCGCTTCCGGTGATCAGCGGGGTATTGACATAAACGAAGTCTCTCTCCTGGAAGAACTGATGGATCGCATAGGCGCAGAGGGAACGAACACGGAAGACTGCCTGGAAGGTGTTGGTTCTCGGACGCAGATGGGAAATGGTACGAAGGTATTCCATGGAGTGGCGTTTTTTCTGCAGCGGGTAATCCGGTGCGGAAACGCCCTCTACGGTAACTTCTGCCGCCTGAATCTCAAACGGCTGTTTTGCCTGCGGGGTAGCAACGAGAGTACCTTTTACGATGATAGCTGCGCCGACATTCATTTTGGAAATCTCAGCGAAGTTTTCCATCTCATCGTGGTATACGATCTGCAGGGTTTCGAAATAGCTTCCGTCGTGCAGAACGATGAAACCAAAGGTTTTGGAATCACGTACGCTGCGCACCCAGCCGCCTACGGTTACTTCTTTGTCCAGGTATGCTTCCCGGTTTTTATAAATCTCTCGGATGGTTGTAAGTTTCATTGTCTTTTTTCTCCCTAAATATTCATAGTGCTTTCTTTATTCTAGCACTTTTTGCGTCATTAGAAAACCCCGCAAATCACTCGATCTTTACTTTTTTAATATAACTGATGAAGACATTGCCGTTCTGTGCGAACAATGCATCGCTGTCATCGTCAGAAAGTGCAGTTGTCTCGCCCGTTGCCGGGTTATACAGCCAGGAATTTCCAAAAATATCGTATCCGGTCAGAAGCAGACTCTCGTTCGCGCCGGTCTTTACAACAACGCCGTAGCCGCTGCTGATCATGTAGAGAATTTCTTCTCTTGTGCAGCCCGTCAGGTTCAGCAGTTCGTAATCATCACCGAGTGACTCCTTCAGCACGTTTTCGTCCAGAGATGCACTCTGGAATCCCGACGGCATCGTTGTCTCGTCGAGGCGCATGCCCTGCTGGCGGTTTCCGCGCTCCCACACATAGGACTGGCTGCTGTTCAGCACAACGCCGACATTCTCATCGGCAAGCTGTACGGCCTCGGCCGGGGAGCTTAAAATGGCGATCAGTTTTCCTTTTCCATATACATAGTAAAGATCTGCGCTGCCCGTGTCGTACGACATCGTAAGATCGGTCCGTAAGGTTGAATAGATATATTTCGGTGTCAGTGTCAGAAGCGACTGTGTTTTGCCGCTCGTCGAGAATTCCAGAAGGAACTGCTGCTCTCTTCTGTCGTCCACCGTTGCCAGGCGGCCCGTCACCAGTTCCTGGCTCTGCTGCTCGCCGTTCATGATGTGATCCTCCGGCGCATCCGCATAGCCGTTTTCCTGGCGTACCACGCGGTCCAGCTCCAGAAGGCCGTCCGAAATCGACACACCTGTCACATAATAGCCGTCCTGGTGATACTCTTTTTTCACGTTTCCGTCGATGCTGACAATCCGCACCGTATGCATAGCGAAAACTTCATTGCCGGAAATATCTTTTAAAATATCGCTGTCGTTTGCCATACCATAGACAAAGTCTTCATTGATAAAGCCAAGTGCCCGGATCTTCTGTCCGTCATCCGCCGCAAAGCGCTGCGTTTCCCCGCTCTCCAGATTCATCACGGTGATGTTCATCGCACTGCTTGCATTGTCCGCATCCATCCACGCGATGCTCTCCTGGCTTTCCGATACTACAAAGCAGTCCTCCGGGATACTTTCCCGGACCACCGTCGTCGTGCCGGTTTCAATATCTACCTTACACAGGTTCTCATTCAGATAGAGATACATCTCTCTCTGCTTGTTGACGTAGGAGAGGCGGTCGAGCTGTTTTTTCAGCATCTCGTAGGAAATATCCGCCGGAACGAAAATCTCCTCGGTTGCCACATTCCGCTCGGCGCGATAATAGTAAACGGCTGCTCCCACTTCACCCTCGTGGTTTCCGCGGTTCATATAGCCATAAACAACAAACGTCACATCGCCCGCATCATCCACACGTACAATGTTGACATCATGCTCTCCGTGCTGTTCCCGGTCATCCATGCTGCCGTTCTCACGGAAGCTGAAAACGCGGATCGTCTTGTTGGCGCTGCGGTTGTAGCACCAGAGATCACCGTTTACTACAAATGCGACAATATCACCTGCCGTATTCGTCACATACTTGGTATCCTCGCCGGTCACACCGAGGTTAATGCCGGATTTCGTCAGAACACCAAGCTCCGGATCAAAGATCTGCTGTGCGCTCCGCTCGAAGTCCAGCAGAATAATCTCTCCGTCGGACTCTCGCATCCGGTAGAACTCGCTTACGGTATAATACTCCGTCTGTCCGTTCTCATCCTGAGCACTGATCATGTACTCCTGTTTGATGCTGGTCGTCGTCTCATTCGCTTCTTTGATCTGCTGCACCGGCTGCTGTACGATCGTCGGTGCGAGGCTTCCCCAGGAAATCTGGTCGAGGCTGGAATGAATGTTGACATTGAGGAACGAAGAATTATCCCCCGTCTCATCCGGCTCAAGCTGCGGAACGAGCGCTTCCGCCTGCGTTTTATCCAGGCATGTCTGCGCAAACATCTGCGTGTAGGCCAGATAATCGCCGACCTCCACGCCGTTGCGCTGTACAATGCGGGTGTAATACCAGGCAGACTGGCCGTTTCCGTAGGCAACCTCGAGCTTCAGCGTATATTCCTGATTCATCAGAATCGCGGTCTCTAACTGGAAGTCTGCTTTCAGATAGCTTCCGTCCTCGTCAAACGATTTCAGCACCGAGTTTTCAATCAGCGCTCCGCCGTCTGTGCTTTCCACCGTATAGGTCACGTTTATAATTTTCTGTCCCTTCGCATCAATTTCAAGCGTAAGCGAACGGTCCATCGGCAGCGGTGTCAGGTTTTCTCTTGTCGTTACGCCGTTCATCTCCTGGCGGTATCCGTACATGCGGTTCACTGTCGTGTCCGCGGTCTTCATGTACAGCACCGGAAGACTCGCTGCGTCCAGATCGGTCGCATTCTCCGTCGTCTCGTGGCTCATCAGGTGTGTGAACACACCGACTGATGCGGCAAAAACAAGAAAAAGGATCAGAATCCTTGCTGCTCTTTTATTCATCACGGCTCCTCCTTTTCTGTGAGGAGGTCTGCCAGTGTCGGCTTCACATGGTACGCTTCCATGCACACTTTCAGTTCTTCCGGCAGTTTTTTCGAGCCTTCCTGGCGTTTTACCGCGCGGATCAGAAGGTTCTTCGGCGTGTGCTCCATGTCGATGAATTCGAGAATCTGTGTCTCATAGCCTGCATTCTCCAGAAGCTTTGCCCGGATTCCGTCGGTCAGAAGCGCCGCCATGCGCTCTTTTAAGATGCCGTAATCCATGATCGGATACAGTTCTTTGTTTGCAATCTGGCGGTTCAGCTCATGCTGGCAGCACGGAACGGAAAGAATAACTTTTGCATTCCATTTGACGGCCTTTTCCAGCGCATAGTCAGTCGCCGTGTCGCACGCGTGCAGCGTCACCACCATATCGACCTCGTCGCGGCCGGTATAAGAAGCGATGTCACCCTGATAGAAATGCAGCTTTTCATAGCCGTATTTCTCCGCCAGTCCGTTGCAGATTGCGATGACATCCTCTTTCAAGTCAAGTCCGATGATATTGACATCCAGTTTTTTCAGTTCGCGGAAGTAATAATACATCGCAAACGTCAGATACGATTTTTCGCAGCCGAAATCGAGAATCGTGATCTCGCGGTCCGATGGGAGCTGCGGCAGGATATCTTCGATGAACTCCAGAAAGCGGTTGATCTGGCGGAACTTGTCGTAGCGGGTCCGCACGATTTTGCCTTCTTTTGTCATAACACCGAGATCCTGTAAAAAAGGAACCGGGATTCCTTCTTCCAGAATATACCGTTTCTTCCGGTTGTGCGCCAGATTGACGGGTTTGCCGGTTCCGTTCATCCAGTCGCTGATCCGGGTGATCACATCGTCTTTTGTCATATTTTTATGAAACTCCTTCGTGCCGACGGTCTCCTGGCACTGAAAGAGCAGTTTTCCTTTTATTTCAACCGGGCGTATTCTCACTTTGGACACTTCACTGTCCCCTCTTGGACCGCTGATCGTGATACGGTACAGCCCTTCCCGGATTTCATCCTGTAATAATTTCTGTAATTCCATTTATACTCTCCAAACTTCCTGAATCGTTTGTAAACATGTGTAATAAAGCCCCTTACAACCCCGCTAATATTGTAATCTGTTTTCCGCAAAACCACAACAAAAAAATTATTAAAAATGTGTTACCCTCTTATTACTTTATGGCGCGGTTTAAAGCCACAGATTGTAATAATGTTTCCTCCTGCTCCGCCTCCGGAACATTTCATTATAAAAAAGAACGCCGATTAAATCGAGCAGTTCCTCTTCTGCCGTTTTCTCATCCTTCCCGCCGTTTTCCCTGCTGTACTGACGTGCGATATTCCGGCAGGTGTGCTCCATCATGAGCCGGTCCGGGAATTCGTCGTACATCATGCTGCCGCGGTAATCCATGCGGTCACACTCTGCCTCCACCAGCCTCTGCAGATCAGATGCCGTCCGGGAATAATACGACTGCATCCGCTGCCGTTCCCGCGCTTCCTGCTGCTCCTCCATACTTCTTCCCCATAAGGGCTGTGCCGCAAAAAACGGCTCCGGCCGCTCCATCGGATTTCCCTGATAGGAATTTCTTCTATTTTCATACACTCTATCCTGATTCATGCCTGTTTTATTTCCTTTTTGCTCTTCCTTATACCATATGCACACCGCCGCCATTCTGCCGTTTTCCAGATCTCAAACACAATTTCACTTGCCAAAACCGCCGTTCCGTACTAAAATACAACCTGTATCTATTTTTCCGATACATCATATAGGAGTGAATATCATGAATCTGAATATGCAAGCTTTTAACATCAACACGCTGCTTGGCGGTCTCGATAAAGTCCGGGACGTCATGGGTGTTTACCAGCAGCAGCTTCTTCTGATTGTGATTGTTTTTGCCCTGCTGAACTGTTTCTTCGGCTATGCGCTCCGCAAACTCTGGAGCGTCATTCCCGGATTTTTTCTCGGCGCGGCCGCTGGTTATGCAGCGGGTACCTACACGAATCAGACCACGACGATCACCCTGGCGCTTGCCGTCGGCACCGGTCTTCTGACCGCAATCATTGCCTTCGTCCTCTACCGGATCGGACTTTTTCTTCTGATCTGCGGGCTCGTCGGCTTTTGCCTCTGGCATCTCGTTAATCCAAACGATATCACAGGTTATGGACTCGTCGCCCTCGTCGCTTTCGTGATCAGCCTGATCTGCGTTCCGTTCGAACGCATTTCCGTAATCCTGGTCACCTCCATCTGCGGCGCCCTCACGACGATCCGCATGGCATATTTCTTCAAGGACCTCGATCTGAACATGATGTTCTGGATTGTCTCTGCCATTCTCGCCGCAGCAGGCATGCTCTTCCAGTTTAAACCGTGGAAAGAGGCGGACTACTGGGAGGATGACGACGAAGAAGAACGCGAACACCGTGCAAAAGCGCGCGCCAGACGGAAGCGCAGATCCGGTTTCGATCCTCTTCCATCCAGAAAGAAGAAAAAGAAACGCCGCGGCTCCTCTTCCTCTTCTTCCGGCAACGCAAGAGATCCGTACCGCAGCTATCAGAAACCGTCGAACCGTACCCGTGTTTCGCAGAACACCATGTACGATTTCCGTTTTGTTCCGGAAGAACCTGACGATGACGACGATGAGAAAGATCTTCCGAAAATCATCCGCCGCCGGCCATCCGCAAAACCGGCCGCTCCGGAGGAGTTTGACGAAGAAGAAACATCCCCAAAAGCTTCCATGGGCGACACGAAGCCGTATACCTCTCCTTCCAAACCGCAGATCACCGAGGACGGCATCCCGGATGTCGATCTCTCCGCGATCCGGCAGCAGATTTCCGAAGAGGTACAGAGAATTTACGAAGACGATCAGAACTCGTAATCCGCACTGCAGCGCAGAAAACCCGGCAGGCAAAGGAACATTCCCTTGTCTGCCGGGTTCATTTTTTATCCTGATTTTCAGTTATAAAGATACTTCTGATTTGTCTCCAGATCGATCGTGTCTTTGTCGATCCACTGATATCCCGTATCGATCTTCTGATCTACCGGAAGTCCCTGAATCGCGCGGACGGCCGCCACGATTGCCGCATAGCCAAGACCGTACGGATTCTGCGTTACGGTACCGTACTCGCGTCCCTCCTGGATCGCTTTCTGCTGTTTTTCACCGGAATCAAAACCGACAATCTGAATCTGCTCAGTATTTTCCATATCTGCCAGCGCATCCAGCGTCTGGTCTGCCATGTCTTCGTTCGTACAGAAGATGCCCTTCAGAGCCGGGTAGGTTTCAAGTGTATTTTTCAGCATGTCCGCGATGGATTCTTCTCCATCTCCGTAATTCACCTGAACCACTTTCACATCGGTATATTTTTCTTCGATCTCTTTTTTAAATGCTTCCACGCGCTCTACGCTGCTCTCGGTGTTGTACTGATGTGCAACAATCGCAACCTCTCCGCTGTTGCCGATGGCCTCGCAGAGATGATCTGCCGCAAGCTTTGCTGCCGCTGCGTGATCAGTCGCACATGTCGAGGTGATCAGATCACTCTCGATACCGGAATCCGCGATGACGACCGGAATCTGGCTGTCGGAAGCCTCTTCCATCTGTGCCTGTCCCGACTGCTGGTCAATGATGCCAAGGATCAGCGCGTCCGGATTTTCCGAAATGACAGAGTCGATGATATTGATCTGAGAGTTGGTGTCACTTTCATTTTCCGGGCCTTCAAATGTCATATAAACTTTGTCGTTTCCGGTGTAGCCAAGCGAGGCGTTCAGATCGTCAAGTGCCTGCTGCGCACCGGCTTTTACGGCTTTCCAAAAACCGGCACTTAAGTCTTTTGCAACCACGGCGATGTAAGAGCCTTTTTCAACGGTAAGTCCATCCACGGTGTCGTACAATGCTTCCATGCCGTCTTTGTGCGGAACGGTGATTTCTATTCGTTTTTTGTCTGCTTCTTTTCCTTCATCTCCAGAGCTTTCAGAAGATGTGGATGCACTGGCTGACTCTGCTGTAGAATCTGCGCTGGACGATGAGGCCTCCGGGCTTTCTTCTGCCGCCGGAGTTTCTGTCACTTCCTGAGACGACGATGCTGCGGTGCTCTTGTCTGTCACTGCTTCTTTTCCGCATCCAGCTGCCGAGCACAGCAGGATTCCGGAAAGCAGTACTGCAATCATTCTGCGTTTCATAATTCTCCCTTTCTGCTTTGCCTGATGAATCATTTTCCATTACTTTTTACAGTTTTGTTACATAACCTTTCTCTATTATACACAAACCGTAAAAATAGTCCAGTCCTGTTTTCTTATAATTTTCTGAACTTTTTTTGCAATTTCACATAGCTCTGAATAGTTACACAAAGCTGTGGAAGATTTCACCTTCTGGTTTTACGGTAAACGAAAGCCGTTTGCCTGTCCGCGGATGCTTCAGCTCGAGATGATGCGCGCACAGCGCCAGAGATCCTTTCTCTTTCGCCCCATATTTTGCATCACCCGCCAGCGGATATCCCGCATGGGAAAACTGGACGCGGATCTGGTGGTGGCGGCCCGTTCCGAGGTGGATCTGCACCAGGGTTCGGTTCTCCTGTGTCCTTATCACTTCATATTCCAGCACCGCTTTTTTCGCTCCGGCGGTGCCTGGCTGTACGACGCGGGATGTGTTGCTCCGTCCGTCTTTTACAAGGAAATCCTCAAACTTCTGCACGCCCTGTTTTTCGATTTTTCCCTCACAGACGGCGAGATACTCTTTCTTCATCGTCCCGTCCTTCACCTGCCGTCCCAGTTTTCCTGCGGCGTCTTTGTTTTTCGCAAACACCAGCACGCCCTCAACCGGCTGATCGAGCCGGTGAACGACCGCCAGATATGGAATCTGAGTCCGCGCCTGACCCGGTGTTTCCGCCCTTGCCTGCTTCGCCAAATAATTCAGCAGCGCATGCTCCAGATCCATCTGTCCCATCCGCGCATTCTGCACTGCCATACCCGCGTGCTTGTGAACAACAAGAATATCGTTATCTTCCATTAAAATATCTTCTCTGCAAAATCCAGCCACTTTCTTCTCCTGTCCTGACTTCTTATTTTCGATACACGGATTTCTCCGCTGTTATGCTTTAAGAAGTATGCACCATTTCCGCCGCATCTGTCAAGAAAAACATGCCCGGCGGACGAATTACACAACACAGAAAGCGATCGCCATACCAATCATTTTTTCTGATACAGCGACCGCTTTTTCTTTATTTTCCATATTCAGTTTTTTCTCTACTTTCAAGGATTTTCACTGGTTTTCTTTCTTTACCGATCTGTGATCTTTGTTTTCGCTTTCGTTTGATATTTCAAAGATCGTTTCTCTTCCATTTCCCTGTTGTAGATTTTCTTTTTTTCGGGAAGATGTTCTTTTTCAGAGGCTTTTCCTTTGCGGTTAAGATTTCCACTCCGAAAATCTTTTCCTTAGGATTTCCTAAGATCTGCTCTGATCTCATGTTTATCAAAAGGTTTTCTTTCGAACTTCTTTTGTATGGATCTTTATCTCAGGTTTTCTTTCCTTTCGGAAGTCTCTCATCTTAAGAACATCTTCCTTTTCCCTTTTTTTCCATTCTTCTATAGAAGATTTCTCGTCTCTTTCTATGAAAATGGTTTGTTCTCTTGAAAAGGGGGTCCCAAGTCTTTCTCTTTGTACCTCTTGGTTAGGTTTTTGTTTTCTTGTTTCTTTGTGATTTTAATATAACAGATCCACCAGTATTTGTCAATACATTTTTAAAATATTTTTACTGTTTTTTTATATCACTTTTCCTTTTCTTAATTATTGTGTTTATTTTCTGAATTTTATATTATTTTCTGATATTTTGTTTCAAATAAGTGCGCAGAAAAAGAGCTATGAAACAGACTTTTCTCCTGCCACACAGCTCTTTCTCAAATACTTATCCTCTATAATAGTTGATCAGGCATCCCTTGCGGATGATTTCTCTCTCATCATCGGTCAGCGCGCCTAACGTCATCTCGAACGGAACAAGTGCTCCGTCTTTTACAACGTACGCTTTGATCACATCGGCTTTCTCTTCCACTGCCTTGCGGATCTCCGGTACAAAGATGTAATCTCCGTTTGTAAACGGCAGATCTCTCTCCGGGATCAGGAATGGAAGCATGCCCCAGTTGATCAGGTTGGAGCGGTAGCGCTTCGTTGCATACTCGTTGGCGATGTTTGCCCAGCCGCCTAATACCTTCTGGCAGGAAGCTGCCTGCTCACGCGCAGAGCCGTCGCCCGGTTTTACAGCGAAGATGGTGGATCCGACACCGACGTTTGTCTTGTCGATATCCGGGTACTGGGTATGGATGGCTGCGAAGACCGGTTTCAGTTCCGGAAGTGCCTCTGCCGGGCAGTTTCCTTCCTGGATGGCTTTCTCTGCGACCTGTACTTCTTTTGCACGTCCCACGTAAGCCGGATCTTTTCTTGACAGGGTGAACTCTGCCAGTCCGAGCGGGTTGGAACGGAAGGAAGAAGTCTCGCCGGATGGAATCAGCTCGTCGGTTGTCGTAACCGGATCGTGGATCTCGGAAACAACCTTCAGAATCAGGTTCTCGGCAAGCTGCGGCATAGCCGGCCAGTCTTTGATGTTCGGTCCGAACTGGATTTCTACAGACGGATCTGCCACACCCTTGCTGTCGAAGACACGGTTCTCGTAAATCTTCTTGTCGAAGTGGTATGCCGGTTTCGTGTATGTTCCGGTGAACTCGTCTGCTGCGGTCAGGAATCCCTTGTTTGCTGCGGTTGCTGCAATGGAACGTGCATCCATCAGGGCAACGGAAGAAATCTGACCGTTCTGGATCTTGGATCCCTCGCGGTTCGGGAAGTTTCTGGTGGAGTGACGGATTGAGAACGCATTGTTTGCCGGAGTATCGCCTGCGCCGAAGCACGGTCCGCAGAATGCGGTTTTTACGATCGCACCGGTTTCCAAAAGGTCTGCCAGTTTTCCGTTTCTTGCTAGCTCCATATAGATCGGGGTACTTGCCGGGTAAACACTTAAGGTGAACGCATCGTCGCCAATGCTGTGGCCTTTCAGGATATCGGCTGCGTCGCAGATGTTCTCAAATCCGCCGCCGGCGCATCCTGCGATGATTCCCTGGTCTACCAGGAGTTTTCCGTCGTGTACTTTATTTTTCAGAGTGAACGGAACTTTTCCGTCGAGGCTGATGGCTGCTTTCTTCTCTACATCGTTCAGGATGTCATCGAGGTTTGCTTTCAGCTCTTCAATGGTATAAACATTGCTCGGATGGAACGGCATCGCGATCATCGGTTTGATCTTGTCGAGTTCTACTTTTACAACGCCGTCATAGTAAGCAACCGCGCCAGGATTCAGTTCTTTGTAATCTGCGCTTCTGCCGTGGATCTGATAGAACTCGCTGATCTTCTCATCGGTTCTCCAGATGGAGGACAGACACGTTGTCTCGGTTGTCATAACGTCCACACCGATCCGGTAATCTGCGCTTAAGGAAGATACGCCAGGTCCTACGAACTCCATAACTTTGTTCTTTACGTAACCATTTGCAAAGACTGCACCGATGATGGCAAGTGCAATATCCTGCGGTCCTACTCCCGGCTGCGGTGCGCCTGTCATGTAAATTGCGATCACTCCCGGCATAGCGATATCATATGTTTTGGAGAGAAGCTGTTTTACCAGCTCCGGTCCTCCCTCGCCCATGGCCATGGTTCCGAGTGCACCGTAACGGGTGTGGGAGTCGGATCCGAGGATCATTTTTCCGCCGCCGGCAAGCATCTCGCGGGCAAACTGATGAATTACTGCCTGATGAGGCGGTACATAGACGCCGCCGTACTTTTTCGCACAGGTAAGACCAAACATGTGGTCATCTTCGTTGATGGTTCCGCCGACTGCGCAAAGGGAGTTGTGGCAGTTGGTCAGCACGTACGGTACCGGGAATTTTTCCAGTCCTGACGCGCGCGCGGTCTGAATGATTCCAACAAAAGTAATGTCATGCGATGTAAGTTTGTCAAATTTGATCTGCAGATTTTCCATGTTGCCGGAAACATTGTGGTCTTTTAAGATTCCATAGGCAATGGTTTCTTTTGCAGCATCCGCCGGACACGGCACAGCGCCAGTACGCGCTTTGAGTTCCGCGCGGCCTTCTTCTGTATCCGGGATGATATCGATTCCGTTGACAAGGTATGCACCTGTGTTCAGTAATTCAATCATGTCGTTCCTCTCCTCTTGTTGTTGATAAAATGTCAGGGTCAAAAAGTCTTTTGACCCCTTCGATACCCGGATTGCTCCGTGCTTTGCACTCTCGCAATCCTGTACGGCTCTGAACGGTTTTACAGATTTTCGCTGTTGTTCATATACGTCATGTAGCTTACGACCATCATGGCAATTTTAAAGGTCAGCGCATCGTCAAATTTACGAATGTCGAGTCCTGTGCTCTTCTCGAGCTTCTCCAGACGGTACACCAGAGTATTTCTGTGTACATAGAGCTGACGGGATGTCTCGGACACATTCAGGTTATTTTCAAAAAATTTATTGATTGTGGTCAGTGTTTCCTCATCGAACGTATCCGGCAGATTTTCGCCGAAGACTTCGGTCATAAACATTTCGCACAGCGGAATCGGGAGCTGATAGATCAGACGGCCGATGCCGAGGTTGTTGTATGGTACCACGTTTTTGTCTGCGTAGAAAATTTTTCCTACCTCAAGCGCCATCTTCGCTTCTTTGTAGGAACGCGAAACACTCTTAATCTCGCTGACCGGATTTCCGTAAGAAACACGTACCTGGGACATTGCCTCTGCATTCAGCATATCAACCAGCATTCTTGCGGTCTGGTTCATATCCTCGAAGGTGTCGGTATCCTTCAGTTCTTTTACAATGATAATGCTCTTCTCATCGACTGCGGTGATGAAATCTCTCGGTCTTGAAGCAAAGAGGCTCTTTACTGTCTCCTGTGCGCTGATGTCTTTTTCCAGCTTCGTCTCTACCATGTAAACAACGCGGCGCACATCTGTGTCGATGCGAAGCTTTTTCGCGCGGTTGTAGACATCCACCAGAAGAAGATTGTCGAGAAGAAGGTTCTGGATAAAGTTGTTTTTGTCCAGACGCTCTTTGTATGCAATGATAAGATTCTGAATCTCACATACGGCAACCTTTCCGATCATATATGCATCGTCGCTGCTTCCTTTAGAAATCAGAATATACTCCACATTCTGGTTGTCATATACTTTAAAATAATGATATTCCTGTACAATCTGGCTGTCCGCAGCGGATAA
>ULQF01030214.1_pt1 | contig 13776 bp, 10 predicted proteins | sample 1954211 | NCBI WGS metagenome assembly ULQF01 (sample SAMEA4835648, study PRJEB28245) | human gut metagenome | biome: gut microbiome; material: fecal sample | place: Denmark | collected 2008 | reverse complement strand
ATGAAAAGGATTTAACCCACATACAACAACTTTGTATCTTACATATTAAAGATCAGGAAGCTCGATTGGTCCTGTTTTGTCTATGGAAGTAGTTTGCTCACTGCTGGCCGTAATAATATCGGTCAACTCCGTTACTTCAAAAGACGGAGCAGAATATTTTTCTTTCATTTTTTTCTCCCTTCTTTTAAGTTCTATAAGCGACAGCTGATTTTCCATAACGCATCATGGCTTGCGTTAAATCATCAAGGGCTGTGCCTTTATATTCACTTGACTGCTGAAAATTGAATTGTTAAGCACTAAACCGCAGACATTCCACTGCACAGAAGGGTTGCTTTCGTAATCTATCAAAATTACGGTAGCATTGTGTCACCCGTACCCAACAGAGATACCTTTCTGTTTTTGGCAGGGGGATTCGTGACACTGCGACAATCATTATACCTCACTCCCTTGCGTTTTTCAATCTCTTTATAGTGCCATCTCGATTTCTGTGCCGCCGATAAAGACCACCTTGATTTTCTCTTTTGATTCCACCACTACGCATTCGATAATCTGCCGCACGATCTTATCGTCATATTCCATCAGGTGGTTTTGCAGTCCGTCAAGTATGGTGTAAATCTCATCGAGTCGGGACTTTGCGCTTTCTCTCTTTTGACGCATGGCGGCGTACTGTTCGAGCTGCACGGTCAGCCTTTGCTTTTCGCTCATGAGTTCGGCGATTCGTTCCTCGTCAATGGCGTCTGCATTGTCGGCAGATACCGCCTTGAGCATTTTCTGAAACTCGGCATCCAACTCCGCAATGCGTATCTGAATGTCGAGGGTCTTATCCTCGGTGGTTTCGTCTGTAAGTCCCATGCCTATATGCAGTTTCAGCGTTTTCAGCACTTCCGTGTTTTGTTTCGCTGTTTGCATGATGGCTCTCATGATGGCATCTTGCAGCAGGCTTTCCTCGATGCTCGGTGAATCATGGCAATATTTCTTGCCGTAATCAAGTCGGTTGATGCACCGCCATACAACTTTCTTTTTGTCGTGTGCTGTCCAAGTGCATCGACGGTAAGGGGTACGGCATTCGCCGCAGATCAGCAGTTCGGTCAGCGCATACTTGCTTGAGTATCGGCTCAGTTCGGTTATCGTGCCTTTCTGCTTGACCTTCGGTTTGCCTGCACGCCGTGCGATTTCCTCCTGAACTCTGGCGAAGGTGCCTGCGTCGATGATGGCAGGATGGTTTTCCTCAATGTAGTATTTCGTCCGCTCACCGTTATTCACCTTGACTCGTTTGCTGATGCAGTCGGCCACAAAGGTCTTGTTGATCACCGCATCGCCCTTGTACTTCTCATTCGTCAGTATGGAGCGGATGGTCCGGTGCTGCCATTCGGTACAACCGCCCGGTGTTGGTATTCCTTTCCCTTCGAGATAGCTTTTTATTCCGTGCAGGCTTTCGCCGGAGAGATAGCGTGTATATATTTCTTTGACAATCTCGGCTTCTTGGGGGACAATTTCAATCTCACCGTCTGCGTTTTTTGTGTAGCCGAGGAAGTGCTTGCATTGGAATGGCACGACGCCTTGCTTGGCACTTTGCGCTTTGCCCCATTTGACATTGGCGCTGATATTTTCGGATTCGCTTTGGGCTATTGAGCCGTAGATGGTGATGTAAAATTCCGAGGCAGGGTCGATGCTGTGGATGCCCTGTTCCTCGAAGAACACATCCACATTGACATCTCGGAGCTTTCGTGTCGTTTTGATTACATCGAGGGTGTTTCGGGCAAAGCGGCTGATGGATTTTACAATAATCATGTCGATTTTGCCCTTATAGCAGAGACGGAGCATTTTATTGAATTCCTCACGCTTTTTCATGCTCGTTCCCGTGATGCCCTTGTCGGCGAAGATGCCGACAAGCGTCCATTTCGGCTCGGTGCGGATGCGTTCCTCGTAATGGGTTTTCTGCACCTCGTAACTGTTCAACTGCTCATCCTGCGCCGTGGATACCCGACAGTAAGCAGCAACTCTGAGCTGTCTGTAGTTCTGCGTTATCGCCGCTTTGGTGTCTATCGTCGCAGGGATGATATGCACTTTCTTTTGCGGTTTCATTGCTGCTGTTTGCGTCATGCGGTTTCCTCCTTTCCGATCCTCTGACCGTTTATCAATATAAGGCTTATTTCACCATTTCTTTGTAGGTGTATCTCGCTGACCGTTTGGTCTGCCAAGGCACCGTCATAGGCGGCCAGCGGTGATGCGGCTTTGCATATGTCCTTTAGGCTCTGCGCCGTGGTCACTTCCGTTCCAAGACACTTGTATTTCTCGCTCACGCAAGTGAGCATTTTTTGCTTCAGCGCCTCTTTGTCAAAGCCGAGGGTGTCAAGGGCCTTGGCTATTTCTGCGCTCATGAGCTTGACCTCTTGGCTTTCCTCATAGGCGCTTTCGGGTATCTCGATTCTTTCGGGATCGTCGATGACCTCGTTCAGCCGTTCTGTAATGCCGTTTTGCATTTCCTCATCGGTCATGCCGACGGTGGTTTTGCATTCGGAGCAGCACCACCATGTGGATGATTTACGGCGGTTGTCATAGCGTCGCTGCATTCTGCCGCCGCAGCTTGGGCAGACGACTGGAAAGGTCAGCTTGAAGTGGGATACTGCCTTTTGCGTGTTCTTTTTGGTTTTCATGGCCTGCATAGCCGTATACGCTTGCTCGGTGAGTATGGGAGGGTATCCGTTGTCGCCGATATAGCGCTTATCGTCGATCATACGCTGTATGCGCGACCTGTTCCAATCGCTCTTGCCGGGCATATACTCGACCCGTCTTGCGGTCAACAGTTCGGCTATGGTTCTCAGTGATTTCCCACCGAGATATTGTTCGGCTGTTTCTCGGATAATGTCGGCTTCGGCGTTGTTGATGATGACCGTGCCGTTTTCCATAGTGTAGCCAAACGGTATGTTTCGATGGTTCATGCTCGGTTGCACCGTCCTTTCTCTCGTATTTTTTCGGGCAGGCTGATGCCGCCTATGAGGTGGAAGGTCAGTTGATCATTGTCGTCCACCATAATGCTGTCCACCGTTTGCCCGAACAACTCGGCGTCGAAGTCCGTGCCGAGTTCGGTTTCCGTAAGGAGATCGTTCAGCAGTTTCAGCCCATCCAACATTTCGTCCTTATCACTGTCGGTAATTTTGGTTCGGCGTTCGATCCGCAGTTCGGTTATTCTGCTTTCAAGCGCATCGGACTGTGCCGTGTAATCGGCGGCGTTCAGTAATCCTTTGCCGTGCAGACGGGAGAGGACAAGGTTCTGCGCCGCAAGGTCGGCGATTTCTCGGTCGAGTTCTTTGATTCGCTGCTGACTGCCCGTGGTACGGTATTGCAGTTGTTCGAGCTGGCGGATGAGTGTGCCGAGCAGATATTCTCGGTTTGCGCTCAGCTTCCGTATCATAAGGTTGAATGCGGCGTACACTTCTTGCTCTCGGACTCTGCGCCAAGTGCAATTCGTTTGCCCTGTGGCTTTTCCGGCGCATATCCAATAGACTGTGCCTTTTATCGTCTGACGGCGGAAGCTGCGGTCGCATTCGGGACAGCGAAGCATTTTGGACAGCGGATAGGTTTTATAGCTTCGCTTGCAGCTTGGCTGTCGGCTTTTAATAAGCGCCTGCACCGCCTCGTAGGTTTCACGGCTCACGATGGCAGGATTACTGCCATCGATGTAGTACATCGTTTGTTCACCGTGATTTTTCTGCTTTTTGAACGGCAGGGTCTGTGTGGTGATTTTCTTTTGCAGGAGAGCGTCGCCCATGTACCTCTCATTGTTCAGTACATAGTTAACGGTGGTGTGATACCACTTTTCCTGACCGTACCGTCTGCTCACTTCGTCAGCATTAAGCAGATTGGCAATTTTCTGCATACCAACGCCCTGTAGGTAGAGATTAAAAATCCGGCGAATCACAGCCGCTTCCGTTTCGTTGATTACGAGCTCGCCGTCGATGAGGTCGAAGCCGTAAGCCGGAGCACAGCAGTTGAATTCGCCGGAATTCATTCTCTTTTGATAACTCCATCGCATATTCTGCGATATGGAGATGCTTTCCTGTTGGGCGATCATGCCGGGGAAGGTTGCGAACATCTCGCTGTTCATGGACCGGGTGTCAAGCCCTTGTTCCTCGAAGTATACGCTGACTTCCATTTCCTCAAGCGCACGGAGCGCCGTCAGCATTTCCTCGGTGTTTCGGGCGAAGCGAGACATGGATTTGACGATGATGCGGTCGATCAAGCCTTTTTTGCAATCCCGCAGCATTCGGCGGAAGTCATCCCGTTTTTCCATGCTCGTTCCGGTCACGCCCTCGTCTGCATAAATGTCTACAAATTTGTATTCGGGATGCCGTTTACAGTATTCGGAGTAGTATTTGATTTGTGCTGCGAAGGAGTGGAGCTGGTCGCTTGAATCACTGGACACTCGGCAGTAGGCTGCAAGCCTTATCTGAGGCGGTGTCGGTTTTGGCCGGGTGATCTCGGTTATTGTTTTCATCTGCATTTCTCCTTTCTGCAAGGGGTCGCCTTGCTGTTTTGCCTTTCGGCACGACACAACATACCACAGGAGTTCGAATACTTCCAGCGGTTTTTCTCAAAAACTTGAGAATTAAGATTTCAGACACAGATTAGATCAGCGCCGTAGTATTCGGCGCTGATTCGAGCAATTTTTTCGTATTCGTCCTCGGTGATGAGCTGCATGGCGAGGAGCATTTTTAACAGGTTCACGCTGTAAGCAAAAGAGGAGTTGCCGATGTCTTTCTTATTCATAAGCGCGCCTCACATTTCTTGGATGAACGGTTCGGAGTCCGGCACGAACTGTTCGGTCGGGCGAGAGCCGTCTGCCGTTATTTCAATGTCGATGCCCTCATCCGCAAAGGCTTTGACGATGCCTGCCGCCATAGCTGTGTTCCGTCCCAAGCGGCTGATGTCGGGGATGACGAGCAGCTCGGCATTTTTGCTTTTCATGTCGGTGAGAATGTCTTGCATTACGGCAGGCATTTTCTCTGACGGTTCTCTCGTAAAAGCAGAGCCGACGATGCGGTATCCGTTATCCATGCAGTAGGCGTCCATTTCTCTTTGCACCATGAGCAAATCGGCGTCTGCTGCCTGCGGCTGCATTCGGGTGAAGGTATAGGATGTGATGCGGTTATCGTCCATGAATCAGTTCCTCCAAGTATTTGATGCCGAGGCTTACCACAATGGCACGGTCAACGGCGGCAAGTGTCTTGCTGTCGAGTCTGCCGATGTATTCGCCGAGCCTCGCTTTGTCTATCGTCCTGATCTGTTCGAGCAGGACGGTGGATTCGGTTTTAAGCCCTTTCGCCATGATTTTCACATGGGTGGGCAGATTGGCTTTTGTTTTTCTGCTTGTGATTGCCGCCACGATGGTGGTGGGGCTGTGTTTGTTGCCGATATCGTTTTGCAAAACCAAGGACGGGCGAGTTCCGCCTTGCTCACTGCCGAAGCCTGTGCCGAAATCGACGGCATAGATTTCGCCTCGTTTGATCTTTTTCATATTAGCCTCCGTTTAAGTAAAAGGCGGCCGAGTGCTTTTGGGCAAACGACCGTCTTGGTATTTGTATCAATCGTTTTTGCTTTTGTCCGTATTTGTCCACGACGCCCCGAACAAGGGAACGCATCCTCCGGTCATGCATTTGACCTCATTGGAATTCCACCACTCCGAGGATCTCTCCGAGCCGCTCTCCTTTGTTGCGACGGTTTTATCACGCTCGACTTTAGGACTGAACGGAAGTATCATTATTGCTTCTGCCTGTCATGGCCTTCGGTGCGGATGCGCCGACCCGTCCGACTCATAGGTCGTGTGGCTTATCGGCTCTCGCCGACAGCAGAAGGAAGGTAAAGAATGCGCTGTACTATTCATTTTTCAAAGAGCAACAGAGGCTATTGAGAAAGCCCCCTCACTTGTCCAAAGGAAAAAAGTGAGGGGGCTACAACCAAATTTTTTAATTTTCTAAAAGTTTTTTGAGTTTCGCACGGATCTTTGCGATTTTCTTGCTGATGGCTTGCTGTGAAACACCGTAGCGCTCGGCAAGTTCTGTCTGCGGAACTTCATCATAAAAATGCGCAATGATCAAAGCCTTTTCATCCTCCGGCAGAGCGTTCACCGCTTTCCGCAGCTTGTCCAACAGTTGCAAATGAGCAACCGTTTCGGATACATCCTCAACATCGGCCTGCAAAAAATCCGTACCGTTATCGTCGTCGCTGTCAAAGGCGTCAATGGAAAGCAGGCCGTGCTTTCGGTCCAGAGAAAGCAGATATTTCTGCCGCTCCTTTTCCCGATAGAAATCATTGTAATGTGTACGGTCGGTTTCCATAAGGCAGCCCTGCACGGGGATGAACAGCTTGTCCCCGTAGGCAGGCTCGTTTTCTTTGTGTCTTTCAAATTCCTCATAGGTCAGTTCCCGGTATTCTCCGTTATCTAAAATAAAAACCTTTCTCGGTTCATATTTTTTCAAGTTTATGTACCTCCGTTCAATCGTTTTTTGTTTGGGGCAAAAACGATTGATACGGAGGGCTTCGACAGCCTACCGCATACTTCGACAGTACGCTGCCGTTTATATAAACGCAGTAAGCCAAGCCACTTGAAAATCCCAAAAAAACGGAACTATCGTTGGCCTTTTGCGGATATCGTATAGAATTCTGTCGACCGCAGAGGTTAAAAAAACAGAGGTGTCTTTGTGTTATCGCAAAGTGTCTTATCAAGCCAAAGACAGTCTTTGCTATTTCAACACCTGTTTCTTTCCTGTATTCTTTTTCATTCTTTCACCTTGTCGCTTGAAAACGGAAGGGCGCCGCTTCTTATGGCACTGCGTTGTGTTGAGCTTCGTCGATTGCATCTGTGCAGTTAAACATCGGTGTCACCTCCTGTTACGGTATTCGGGCAAACAAAAAAGCGGCTGTGCTATGCTTTGGGGCATAGTACAGCCGCATGAGGGCGTGCATATAAAAACCGTTTTGTTAAGACGGCCTTGGGCGTTGCGTTTTGCTTATGTACATGGTTGTTAGGGACATCTCCTTTTTTTCATAACTACCTCGCTGTATGGTTATCCGTTATTGTTAGTGTATCCGTTGCCGGAGCAAAAGTGAAGAGTGCATAAGTGTGCTATACACAGTATACATGGTATCCGGCAAAAATTTGTCGGGATAGGGAGAAACCCTGTAATTTTACCGTTTTGGCGGTCGAGAAAGAGAAAAAATAAGGCGTAACGAATTTTCAAATCCGCTGCGCCTATTCTTATGTGCTGTATTTGAGAGGTTCATCTGTTTTTTCCTTTGCGGAGGAAATGTGGTGAATGAGTTTGTATATCCGTATTTGCTTCGCACAATAAAAAGACGAGGTATGGAATTCCTTTCGAACGCCAAACCTCGTCTTTTTCATTCTAATATGCAAGGCTTTTGCCGGAAGACACCGTCAAGTGTTTCCAGACAGCTTTACTATACTATTCGTCCTGCTTCTTCCTTCTGAACAAAACGAGAAACAAAAGCGATGCTCCGGAGATCAACAGCATTACAAAATACAGCATCATGTGACTGTTGTCACCGGTCGAGGGTGACGGAACCGGCTCATCTATCGGATCTTTACCATCCTCTTGTACGGTGAATATCCACTGCAACTCTCCGGACTGCCGCGCCATCTCGTTTCCTACGGTAGTGGGAACGGTCAGCGTCACATCAAGCACTGTATCACCGTCGTCCGTGAATGTGCCGAGAAGTACATCTTGTTTCAGACTGTTTGCGCCGTTGTTTTCATCCAGAGTAACACCGTTTTGACTGATGCTCAATGTCAGTGATTCCAAAACGGCAATGTCATCGCTGTTTGGTTCAGCCCGAAGATACAACCGAGCGGTTCTGGAAAGGTTCTTCATTTCTATTCGTATTTCAGTTGTGCGCCTATCACCGGGCATAATCTCCTGAAATTTGCCGAATAAGCTGTCGTTGTCCAAATTATGAAAAGCAAAAGCACCTTTCTCACTGTCGTAAACCACCGTGGGGGTATCTGCTGCAAAGGCGGTTATCGTACAGAGCCATAACAACAGCATAAATATCGGCAAAATTCTGCAAATTTGTTTTTTCATGGCTCTGTCCCTCCTTCCGTCGCAGGCGTTAATGTTCCGTCTGCGGACACGGTGGCATTCCACAATTCCTCGACAGCGGTCACGGGAACAGACTGTACGCCCTGTACCAGAATATCAACGCAGAGGCGTTGGTTATCTTTTATGACCACCGGCTTACAGGTTTCGATCAGCGCAGGAGAATTTTGATTTGTCTCTACTGCTTTTTTGCAGTACCAATAGCCATCCGCACCCTGTACCCAATCGGAGCCCATCGTCATAGCATAATTTGCCGTTTCAGCCGGAAGGATATTTCCGTCGGCATCTTTCCAATTCACCACTATGGCGGCGCGAAGATATGCTGACACATCACCGGTATTTTTAACGGTTACATTGGATTTTTCTTTTCCGTTAAATTCTTCGTTGATCTCCATGTTCAGTTTTGCCACTGTAAAGGTATTGCCGATGTGAGACTGAGCCTGTAAATATGCAAGCGTACCTGTTACAGAACCGAAAAGAAGCACTGTCAGCAGGATCGCAATGACCCACGGACGGATAGAGCGTTTTTCTTTTTTGAAATGCTTTCCTTTGTATCCCACCGAAGTGCCTCCTTTCATAATTAGTCAAACAGGTTTTCTTTGTGCGTGCCGGAGAAGAGCCAGCCTCTCAATCCGGTCTTTTTAGCATTGGTACATGTATCCTCTGCGCCAGTATATCTGACTGACGACACAGCCACAGCAGTATTCGTGGTGTAGTCTGCTGTTGTGTCTGCAGAAGTGGATTTGTAGCATACGGAATATTCGGCATCGTACCGATATGCCCAATTCGAATCCTCGGTAACGGTATAAACTCCGGCAGGCAACTTCAGTGTTACCGTTCCGGATGCAGACTTTCCGTCCGAAGCGGCTTCACAGGTTACGGATACCTTGCTGACAGCCTTTGTATCGTTATTCGTTACGATAAACAGGAATGATTGGCCTGCAAGCTCCGCACTGCCGGATTTCTTAATCGTCAGCGCAGCGGTAATGCTAAATATAGCATCGCCCTGTGTATCAGTGTTTTCCGTTCCCATCAGTTGCACTTCCGAGTGGTCATCCGGGTAGAGCGTCACAGACACATTTTCCTGTCCCACACCGGTGGAGGTGGCTGCATATCCGTTGCCGTTCCACACAGTCTTTTCCACATGGACGGTGATGGAGGGCTGACAGTAAGCGGTATCTCCGCTGAAATAAGCATTGACCCGGTCGCTGGTGCTGTCAAAGGCGCCGCCGAGGAGCAAGCCGGTATACGGCTCATTCTTGCTGTCCCTTGCCGACAACGACCATACAACAGGATACAGATGCATCTCTCTGCTGCCCTCGCCATCGCTTGCAATACAGTCTGCAATGATTCGTTTGGTACAGAAATCATTGTATTCTACTTGCTCTCCAGTTGACTTAATCCATAACCAAGTTTCAAATGTCTGACTATTGGTCAGTCTTTCATATATGGCGGAAAAGGCATCCGGGAAGCAGGGCGTGGAAACTGTGACAGGGCTGCGGCTTTTGTCCATGACAGGGTTACCGTCTGCGTCCGTTAGCTTCTCCTGCTTCACAAAAGTGTGATCATCATTTTCATAAACATAGTCCGTAATCAGCTCGTCACCGTTTTGATCGTGGTAAACGACCTTGTATACCTTAAAATAACGGGCGGTATAAACCGTTGTCTCATAAGGCTTATCGCCGGTAAGATGATAGGTGCTGTCTTTGGATACCAGTCTCTCGTCCGTGTACTGTGCATCATCGGCCAAGCTACCAGAAGGGATTTCTTTGTACCAGCCGTAGAACTTATATCCCTCCACCTCGGTCGCAACAACCTTGGTCTGGAGGCTGTCAGCCGCATTGCGGTCTACCTTGCGGATGGTGTTCAGGTCAACACCTTTCTCAGTCAATTCTGCGTCAATATTGGAATTGACCTGCACCCGGATGTTGATATACACCGGCCACAGCTCCATGGCATGGCTCACCGAGGCTCCGTCATCCACGAAATGATAGATGCCGTCCATCTTGTCGTAGGTAACAGTTTCATCCGTTTCCGCAACATAAGTAAGGTACAGCCCATTCTCCGGCGTCTGCTCTGTCCAGCCGATGAAAATGTAATCGTCCAGCGCGGGGTACGAGTCCTGTATCGTGGGCAGAGGCGTGTTGCGGATGTGGTCGTACTGGTTGTAGAGCTGCGTCACCATTTCTTTCGTCCCGTTTTGGTGGAAGATGACGACATAGGGCTGATAATAGGCTGTGAACAGATAGCTGTGACCCGGCTCAATTGGGGTGTATGTATACTCGCCGGTGTTCACATCTCCTGTTGTCAGGTCGATTTCCTCGCCGCCGTCTACAGAAACGGTCATACGCAGCAGCTTATAGACATCACCGCTGCCATTGGGCAGGCGAGCATCCATATCTGCCTTTAGCGTAACCGTCTGCGCCAGCCCTGTGTCCGGTGTCACCGAGTAAGTGGGATCATCCGGCACGGTAAGGCTGTCACTGTGAGCAGCAGAGAGGTTCGTAGTTGTCGTGATCTTGCCCAGCGGGACATAAACGGGATACAACTCCATTGCGTGTTCGACCAGCGCATCGTCCCGCAGCGTATATGCCTTTGCCTTGTCTACGGAGGAGGAGATAAACTGCGGTGCACCATTTACACTCGACCCGTTGGAGAGATCAAATACATAATTACGCTCGTAGCTGACCATTTGAGAAGGTTCCACCCAGCCAACGAAGTAGTAACCTGCAACAATCGGATCACTGGGCGCAGCACCACGCTCGGCGGTATTGAAAGCCACTGTCACTGCACTTGTACCCAGCAAGCCAGAATTATATGTAATATAGTCATTTTTCCGCGTATTGTCAAACAACTTCGATTGATACCGCCGTGTCATTGTAACCATCTTATCACTTTCCTGATAAGGATAGTCCTCCGTCGTCAGTGTTTCGCTCCCAATTAGCGTGCCATTTGGCTGATAAAAGTTGACATCCGCTGTTATATGGGCTGTGAAGAAATGTGTGAAGTTGCCGCTCTTTTCCAGATGCTTACTGCTATCCCAAGTAATTTGTGAGGGTGCAAATGTCAGGTTCCCTTTTTTGCCAGTGCTATTCTTATATGCGTATTCACCGTTTACAAGGTTATCATTGGTGACTTTACCAACTAAGTCGTAAAAAATGAAATTATATCCGGCATGCAAAGTGGCCTGAACATCAAGATCGGCGTTCAGATAGCCATATTCTACAATAGCAGATTCACCTGAATTTGGGAAATCCATCTCAACATAGTAGCAGTGCTGATTCTCAGGATCTCCTTGATTCAGTATTGCAGACAGCTTCAACGGGCTTAAAACTTTTTTGTCATAAGCATACTTGGCGGGCAAGTTTTGTACTAACGATTTGTACTCTGATTGTGTGTAGGTCTTTCCGAGTACCGCTGAGTCGTCCGTCCAAATGAGTAACTTCCAATTGGATCCTGCGGTTGCAATCTCCAAGCCAGTGGTGTATTTGCTGTCCCATTCACTGGAGAACACAGAATCCTCATATGGAAGCCATACTTCTGTAAATAAGTGTGAGAATTCTATGTGATAAGGAGCATACCGTGTAGCCTTTTCCGGCAGCCAAAACTGAACCCGATACTCAAACCTTGCCGTATATTCATGCGCCTTACTCAAATCAACCCCGTTCAGGGTATATTCTTGTTCACGGCTGATACAGACCTGGTTACCGTTTCCATCGTCCGTATACCAACCAATGAAACGGTAGCCTTCAGTGAAAGCAGTCAAGTTTCCATTGGTACTTCCTTCGCCACCCACATGGATGGTAGCCGCATTGTTTTCATCAATGGTTGCCCATGTCTTGCCTACGCCCTTACGAAGGGACTTATCATTGATACTGTCCTGTTCATGACCCTCGTGGATGGTAATGACATTGGAAATTAGATCCGCATACACGGGATACAGCTCCATCGGCTTTTCCACTGGATCACCGATCTGATAGAAGGTGCCGTTTAACCTCAGCTGATTCAGCGTATCGTTGGCAATGGCGCTGTACCCGCCGTCTGGTTCACTGCTCTTTTCTGTTGTCCAGCCGATGAGCTTCGCATTGGCACTTTCCGGCAAATGCGTGGAAGGCACTACATTCGGCAGCGCCTGCTCAAAGGAATACCAGTTTTTGTCATCGGCGGTACCATCAGAACCGTCAGCGTAATCATTGCCGGTTGTGTCTATCACATCGCCGGCGATGTCATGGAAGCGCACAAGCGTCTCCATGTGCGCCAAAAACAGGTCATTATCTACGCACGCAGCATTGGTATAGACAGCATCGGAGGAGACTTTGGTTCCCTGTGCCATTAATTCTGCAAAGTATTCGTGTCCCTCTGGGGCGGAGAAGGCCGTCACATCGGGAATGCGATACCACTCCACAAAACGGAAATTGGCATTTACTGTGGCAGACAGATCCACCATATAGCCCGTTGTCGTGGGCTTGAAGCCCTGCACGGCAAAGTCATAGGCATCGTCCGTGGTCACAGTGGTATTCACAAGGTCTGTGACACCGATGGTAACGCTGCCTGCGTTGGGGAAATCAAACCCCGCTGCCACACTCTGTCCATGAACAGGAATTCCTAATTTGTAATCCATGACCCACTTGTTGGTATGGTTTTCGTTGTAGCTGGAGGAGCGTGTAACCGTACCTGCGAAGTCATAGTCATGTCCCGCCCAAAAGCTGCGGTCAGCATATAGCGTATCATCCTTGGGTCCGTATTCCTCCGTGGAGGTACTGTTTCCCATCACATTCATAGTGGTTTCAGGGCTGTCACTGGGGCGGAAATAGGTTCCTGTCACTGTAGGCGCGCTGTCTTTGATACGCTGAGCAATGCCGGAAACATTCTTATTATACTGGATGATAGGGATAACTACCGCGGCGTTATACTGTTTGCTGGTAGCATTTCCTGCATAGTGACAGCGCGTGATCTCACAGCCGGTGCCGTTGGACGCAGCAGTTATGCCGCCAACATAGCCAACATTACCTGCGCCAACGGACACATAGGTGCCGCAGTAGGTATACAGACTGGCAGTAGAGAAGCTGTCAATGATTTTTGTATTGGTCTTAATCTGACCGGTGATACCACCTGCATAGACTTTGTTGCCGCCCAGCGCGCCCACTGCTACATCATAGGAGTTCTTTACGGACGACCCGTTGATGACCCGACAGTATTCAATGGTCGTTTCTTCGGCACTGCCTACCAATGCACCCATATACAGCCCCTTGCCGCCCAATGCTTCCACTGCGCCAGTATCGGCAGCGTGAACGCGGGTCGCATTGACCTCGCAGTTATACAGCGTGCAGTTCTGCGCTCGACCGATCATACCACCGGAGATCACACCGCCGTCGGTGATGAGCGTCAGCACATTATCGGCGCAGTTCACGCTCAGATCGCTGTCTTTTACCGTAACATTGACCACACGGGTATTTTCCGCATAGCCGATGAGGATACCGCCCAACAGGTCGGCATCCAATGTAGCATTCTCGATTGTGAGGTTCTCGATGGTTGCATCCTTGGTATAGGCAAACAGTGCGGTGCTGACGGCTACGCTCAGTGTCGCATCGTATTTCAGCCCGGATATCTTGTGACCGTTGCCTTTGAAGGTGCCGGAGAAAGGCACTCGTTTATCGGCAGG
>ULQF01007785.1_pt1 | contig 13777 bp, 10 predicted proteins | sample 1954211 | NCBI WGS metagenome assembly ULQF01 (sample SAMEA4835648, study PRJEB28245) | human gut metagenome | biome: gut microbiome; material: fecal sample | place: Denmark | collected 2008 | reverse complement strand
TACCTGTCTCCGCTATCAGGCAACCGCCGACCTGAAAAAACATATTAAAGAAGAGCTTCTGTGCCGTATAGGTTCCAGCACACATGTGACCTATCTGCTGGCGAAAAACGATTAACAACTTCCTGTTTATGAAAAAAAATATATTTCTACTCTTTCTACTCTTTACTTCCGTCTCGCTTCAGGCGCAATACCCGTTGCTCAGCAAAGATGCCGAGATCAGCCTATTGACAGTTTCGCCATCGGAAGACGAAGTGTACACGGTCTACGGACATACAGCTTTGCGGGTAAGAGATGCATCGAAAAAACTCGATACCGTATTTAATTACGGGATATTCGACTTCTCGAAGCCCAACTTCATCTATCGGTTTGCAAAAGGAGAAACCGATTACAGACTGGCAGCGCAATATACACGCGACTTCCTAATCGAATATGAGATGCGGGGAAGCGAAGTCACCGAACAAATCCTGGATATCGATTCCGCAGGAAAAGCACGGATATGGGAAGCGTTGATGATCAATAACCGGCCGGAAAACCGCGTATACCGTTATAATTTCTTTTTCGACAATTGTGCGACGAGACCCGCTGCCATTATCGAGAAGCTGGCAGGTGGAAAAATAGATTATAACATACCGTTCAAGCAGCAGACGTTCCGCGATCTCATCAACTACTGTACGCGCAACAAACCCTGGCTTACATTCGGATGTGACCTGGCACTTGGCAGTCCGACCGACCAGATCGCGACTCCCCATGAAATGATGTTCCTACCGCCCTACCTGAAAGAAGCGTTCGGTACGGCAACCATTACCGGTGCAGACGGTTCCCGGAAGGAATTGGTAAGTTCAACCCAAACATTGATAAACGGACTCACCGATGACGTAAAACCGGATACGGGCTTCTTTACGCCACTTGTCTGCTGTTGGGCCTTTTTCCTGGTTGTGCTGGCTGTCACATTCGTTGAATGGCGACATAAATCCTATTTCAGGATTGTTGATTGCATCTTGTTTTTCACAGCTGGAATAGCAGGAATCGTACTGTTTTTCCTGAGTTTCGTTTCGACACATCCATGCGTTTGCCCGAACTGGAATATTATCTGGTTACAACCTTTTGACTTAGCAGCTGTTATTTTGTTTACAGTAAAAAAGTTAAGAAAGGCCGCATATTATTATCATTTTATTAACTTTGCGGCGCTTACGCTGATGCTGGCTGGCTGGCATTTCATTCCGCAGCATTTAAATACAGCATTTATTCCGCTGGTAATGAGCCTTTGGCTCCGTTCGGGATATGGCGTTTACAGAAAAATATGGAACATCGTGTACGAAAAATATTAACATCGCTCATCGCAATTCTGGCAGCAACCAACCTGGAGGCTCAACAAAGCACTCCCAAATTGGTCGTGTGCATCACTGTCGATCAATTGCGGGGTGATTATATAGAATACTTTTATAATACATTCGGCGAGCGTGGTTTCAAGCGGTTGATGAATGAAGGACTGGTGTATAACAACATACGGTTCGAATTCTCAGACATAGATGAAGCCAGTGCCTTTGCCACCCTATTCACCGGAAGCAATCCTAATTTCAATGGAATAGCGGGAAAGAATATCTACGATTTTGACAAGGAAAAGGAGATTTCGGTCTTATATGACCCGGACTATATCGGCAATTATACGAAAGAGCATTATTCTCCCCGGAAACTGATCAGCTCCACAATCGGAGACGAACTGAAAATCGCCTCCAAAGGTAGAAGTGACGTATATGCCATTGCTCCCAACCCCGAAAGTGCGATCCTTTCTGCCGGACATGCGGCAAACGGTGCTTTCTGGATGGACGATTACAACGGCAAATGGGCAACAACGACCTACTACAAAGGGCTTCCTTGGTATGTGGATCGCTACAACAACGGCCCGGAATCTCTGTCGGCACGTTTGGAGCAGATGACTTGGACACCCTCCCTGTCACTGGATAGGTTCAATGCATTTCCGTATGTGTTAGATGAAATTCCTTTCAAATACACATTCAAGGAAAATACAAATGAGTGTTTCTTCAACTTGAAGACATCCCCTTTTATCAATAAGGAAATCAATCGCTTGGTGCTTCAGTTCCTCGAATACGGGGCTTTCGGTACACGTTCCTGTCCGGATATGCTTGCTATCACTTATTATGCAGGCAATTATCGCGGCAATATGCATAAGGAATACACCCGCGAGATACAAGACACCTATTATCAGTTGGACAAGGATCTGGAGCAGTTGTTGGACAAGATCGACAAGAAGGTCGGACTGAACAACACGCTGATCGTCTTTACCGGTTCAGGATATTATAAGAGTGAAGAAGAATATCCTGACGGCATGCAGCTGACAAATGGCGAATTCCATCCGAAACGTTGCGTCGCCTTACTCAATATGTACTTGATGGCGATCTACGGCCAACATACGAATTGGGTAAAAGGATTCTATAACAACCATATCTATCTGAACCGCAAAGCGATAGAAGACGCGAAGCTGGAACTGACGGTCATACAGGAAAAGGCGGCCGAATTCTTGCGCGAATTCAGCGGCGTGCAATTCGTTGCCACCGAAAATGTCCTTCGTACGGGCAACTGGAACGAAAAGACTTCCAAATATCTGCACGGAACCCACCTTTCAAGCCGTGGCGACCTGATCATCGAGTTGCAGCCCGGATGGACCATCAACAATGACGATCCGAAAGCGAAAGTAAAAGTAATACGAAATAATGCAGTTATAACCCCGCTGGTATTTATAGGCAATGGCATCAAGCCGGAACATATCTACCGCGAAGTAAAAGCCACAGAGGTAGCCCCAACGGTAACCCATGTGCTGAGGATCAGGCCACCCAATGCATCCCTCAGCTTGCCACTTAGAGAATTGACAATTGACAATGGACAATTGACAATTCCATCTAAATAAATATCCATTGACAAATACAAACAAATAAAATTAGTAACCATCCAATTGAAATCGTCAATTGCATTGTCAATTGTCAATTGTCAATTGTCAATTTAATAAGTTATGGGATTTAATGAATTTATGACGAAGCTGTTCGGCAATAAGTCGCAGCGTGACCTGAAAGAAATCACCCCGTATGTGGACAAGATCAAGGCCGTATATCCGTCAATCCAAAAGCTCTCGAATGACGAGCTTCGTGCAAAAACTGATGAAATCAAACAACGTATCCAGGATTACGTAGCCGATGAACGCGCTAAAGTGGAAGAACTGCGTAAAGGCATCGACAACAAGGAACTGGAAGAACGTGAAGCGATCTGGGCAGAAGTTGACAAGATCGAAAAGAATATCACTGAAAAGATGGAAGTGGTGCTGGAAGAGGTACTTCCAGAAGTCTTTTCTATCATGAAAGATACGGCTCGCCGTTTTTCTGAAAACGAAACGATCGAAGTAACGGCAAATGACTTCGACCGTAACCTGGCTACCAAATACGACTTTGTGGAAATCAACGGCGACAAGGCCATCTATCACAACCATTGGGTGGCAGGTGGCAACGAAATCACCTGGGATATGGTCCACTACGACGTACAGTTGTTCGGTGGTGTCGTACTGCACAAAGGCAAGATTGCCGAAATGGCGACCGGTGAAGGTAAAACATTGGTGGCTACTCTGCCGGTATTCTTGAACGCATTGACCCGCAACGGTGTACACGTAGTAACCGTGAACGACTACCTGTCAAAACGTGACTCGGAATGGATGGGCCCGTTATATATGTTCCACGGACTGTCGGTAGACTGTATCGACAAGCATCAGCCGAACTCCGACGCCCGCCGTGCCGCTTACAATGCCGACATCACATTCGGTACGAACAACGAATTCGGTTTCGACTATCTGCGTGACAATATGGCGATCAGCCCGAACGACCTGGTACAACGCAAACACAACTACGCCATCGTCGATGAGGTCGACTCCGTGTTGATCGACGATGCCCGTACACCGTTGATTATTTCCGGTCCGATCCCTCGCGGCGAAGAGCAGCTGTTCGAACAGTTCCGTCCGAACGTGGAAGTAGTCGTAAACGCACAGAAAGACCTTTGTTCCAAGATGCTGATCGAAGCCAAGAAGAAAATGGCAAGCAGCGATCAGAAAGAGGTGGAAGAAGGTTCTATCCAACTGTACCGTTCCTTCAAAGGATATCCGCGCAACAAGGCACTGATCAAATTCCTGAGCGAACAAGGCGTAAAAGCCCAGATGTTGAAGACGGAAGAATATTTCATGTCTGAAAACATGCGTCACATGCATGAAGCGACAGACGAACTGTACTTCGTGATCGACGAAAAAAATAACAGTATCGAATTGACCGATAAAGGTATCGACTTGCTGACCGGCAAGACCGATGATCCGACATTCTTCGTATTGCCGGATATCACCTCCCAGCTTTCCGAACTGGAACATATCCAAAACGAAGAAGAAAAACAGGCTAAGAAAGACGAATTGTTGGCCAACTATTCCGTCAAGAGCGAACGCGTACATACGATCAACCAGTTGTTGAAGGCTTACACTTTGTTCGAGAAAGACGACGAATATGTCGTGATGGACAACAAGGTCATGATCGTCGACGAACAAACGGGCCGTATCATGGACGGACGCCGCTACTCCGACGGTCTGCATCAGGCTATCGAAGCAAAAGAACGTGTGAAAGTGGAAGCTGCAACACAGACATTTGCAACAATCACCCTGCAGAACTACTTCCGCATGTATCACAAGCTGTCAGGTATGACCGGTACGGCAGAAACGGAAGCCGGTGAATTCTGGGACATCTACAAACTGGATGTTGTCGTAATCCCGACAAACCGCCCGATCGCCCGTAACGACATGAACGACCGCATCTACAAGACGAAACGCGAAAAATATAACGCCGTAATCGAAGAGATCGTCCGGTTGACCGAAGCAGGACGTCCGGTACTGGTCGGTACGACATCCGTCGAAATATCCGAATTGTTGAGCCGTATGCTTACTATGCGTAAGATCAAACATAACGTCCTGAACGCGAAATTGCACCAGAAAGAAGCTGAAATCGTAGCGACTGCCGGACAGAGCAGTACGGTGACGATCGCCACCAACATGGCCGGTCGTGGTACTGACATCAAGCTATCGCAGGAAGTAAAAGCAGCCGGCGGTTTGGCCATCATCGGTACGGAACGTCACGAAAGCCGCCGTGTAGACCGTCAGTTACGCGGTCGTGCCGGACGTCAAGGTGACCCGGGTTCTTCCGTATTCTTTGTTTCTCTGGAAGACGATTTGATGCGTCTGTTCGCATCTGAAAAGATAGCCGGATTGATGGACAAATTAGGGTTCAAGGAAGGTGAAGTATTGGAACACAGCATGCTGAGCAAATCTGTTGAACGTGCTCAGAAGAAGGTGGAAGAAAACAACTTCGGTATTCGTAAACGTCTGTTGGAATATGACGACGTGATGAACTCGCAACGTAACGTAATCTATACCCGCCGTCGTCATGCTCTGATGGGAGAACGTATCGGTCTGGACGTATTAAATACAATTTATGATACATCCGTTGCAATCGTCGACCAGCATGCCGATGGTGACTACGAAGGTTTCAAGCTGGAACTGTTCAAGACTTTCGCAATGGAATGTCCGTTCACGGAAGAAGAATTCAAGAACGGCAAAGCCGACAAGCTGGCCGATAAACTGTTCGATGAAGCGTTGCAGCTGTTCAAACGCCGCATGGAACGTATGACTCAGGTTGCCAATCCGGTGATCAAACAAGTTTACGAACATCAGGGGGCGATGTATGAAAACATCATGATCCCTATTACGGACGGTAAACGTATGTATAATGTTTCCTGCAACTTGAAAGAAGCTTACGAAACAGAAAGCAAAGCTATCACGAAAGCATTCCAAAAATCGATCGTCCTGCATACTATCGATGAAGCTTGGAAAGAACATTTGCGTGAAATGGACGAACTGCGTCACTCGGTACAAAACGCCAGTTACGAAAATAAAGATCCCCTGTTGATCTACAAGTTAGAGTCTTACAACCTGTTCAAGAACATGGTGGATATGATGAACCGTAAGACTGCTGCCGTCCTGATGCGCGGGCAGATCCCTGTTCGCGAAGAACCGACCGAAGAAGAAAAGCAGGCTATGGCTGTCCGTCAAGCAGCTATGGAAGAGGCAGCCCGTCAGCGTATCGCTATCCAAAGAGCTGAAGCCGAGCGCCACCAGGACATGAGCAAATATCGTACTGAGAAGACCGATATCTCCGGTAACAACAATCCGGAAGAACGTGCCCAGCAACAACCGCGCCAGGAACCAGTTCGCGCCGAAAAACGCGTAGGTCGCAACGACCCCTGTCCTTGCGGAAGCGGTAAGAAATATAAGAATTGCCACGGGCAAGGTTTATAATCCTATCCTGTAAGATCAAAATAAAGGCGGCCCTGAAGGTCGCCTTTGTTTTCTTTATAAATCTAAAAAAACACAAAATCCTTTTGTCTCTTACATTACACTTACTACCTTAGTCGAACTAATTTAAATATTACATTTAATCACCATGAAGAAAATTATCTTATTACTGGCTTTTTGCCTGAGTGTAGGCAATTTATTCGCACAAGATGCGAACGCAGACAAACTGCGTGAAGAAGGAGACGCAGCCATGACTGCAAAAAACTATCCCGAAGTTGTAGCAAAGTACAGCGAATACTTGAAACTTACAAACTATGAAGATGAAAGCCGTATCTTTAACTGTGCATTTGCAGCTTACAATGCCAAAAAGTATGACGATGCCATCAAGTTCTACGACATGGCCATTCAAAAGGGCTATAAAGCAGACGACGCTTATGTAGGCAAAGCGATGTCTTTGCGTAGTCAGGACAAAGCTGCCGATTTTACAGCAACAGTTGAAGCTGGTCTGAAAGCAAATGCCCAAAACGCAAACCTCGAAAAACTTCTGTATGCTTATTGCATGAAGAAAGGACAGGCAGCCCAGAAAGCAGGTAAGACAGAAGAAGCAGAAGAACTATTTAAAGACGTATTAGTTGTAAGTAACGCCAAATATAAAGGCAACGCTCTGTACAGCCTTGGCGTTATGTTCTACAATGCAGGTGCAAAAATTCTGGCCGATGCCAACCCGATCGCAACATCCGATCCAGACAAATACGCTGCTGAAAAGAAAAAAGCAGATGCTCAAATGGCAAAAGCAAAAGGTTATCTGGAACAGGCAGTCGCTTTGAACGCAGCCGATGCTAATTCCAAAAAGATTCTGGATGCTATCAATGCTGCTGCTAAATAAAGTATAACGCAATAATTAAAAAGAGGACTTCGGTCCTCTTTTTTTATTTATACAAAAAGCGAATCATATAAATCCGTACGACAGAGATCCGGCATAATATCAGCCACACTGGAACAACTATCGGCCGGTGTTTATTCAAATGTTAATCCTTTCCAAATCGTCCGGAACATAAACGGTTCCGGAGAAAGCCTGTGCAGCTTCACGCATATAAGATTGCTTGCGGGTATCCAAGTTACGGTCTTCGGTGTGATATAAGACCAAATTCTTCACTCCCAATTCCGCAGCCAATCTCCCGGCGTCCAATGCCGTACTGTGGTGCTTCTTATAAGGCTGGAAAACTTCCCGATCCTCATACAAGCAAAAGGCTTCGCATAAAAGCCAATCCGCATTTTCCACATAAGAGCGGTTTATCACATTATAAGGTTCGTCTCCCAGACAGACAAACGACTGTCCGTCCGGCAGCTGCGTTCGAAATCCGAACTGTTTTTCTTTGGTGGATGCGATATCGAAACATTGCAGGCATAAACCTCCGGCTTCAAAGGTCTCTCCATCCTTCACTTCACGAAACTCGACTGCGCTCCCGATCAATGCGACGATCTTTGCCGGCAGCAATTTCCGGCAGATCCAATCCAGCACTTCCAACACCTTATCATGTCCATACACCCGGAAAGTGCCCGTATATTGTCCGGACAGCATTTTCTGCATAACGATACGGACCATCCAGACAGCCCCCAATATATGGTCGGTATGAGCATGTGTCACAAACATGTCGTGTATCTCGCTTATCGCGATTCCCGCTTTCTCCAACTGTCCCAATATACCGTTGCCACCTCCGGCGTCGACCAGTAAGATGTCATTTCCGGTCTTGATTGTGAAACAGGTGTTATAACATTTTGTAACGGTAGCATTACCCGTTCCGAGCATAGTCAGTTCAGTAGTCATATTTTCAATCATAAATGTAGGTTTATCTATATTTTATTACAGTTACTTATTATCATTCCGTCCGGTCAAGCCTGTACGCCCGATACTACTCGAACAAAATTCTGAACCTCGTCAATCCGTCCGCATACGTCCTAAGAGAAAAAGAACAGTTGTGCTTTTGAAGCACTTCGCGAATAAATATCAAGCCGATACCCTGACCGCCACGTTTGGTGGAAAAGAAAGGGCTGAACAGCTTGGCCTCCGTTTCCTTGTCAATACCTTTACCTGTGTCGGCGATCTCCAAGCAAACCGGATTATGAGAAGTACGGATATAAATCTCGCCATCATGGTCAATCGATTCGGAAGCGTTCTTGATAATGTTGACCAACACCTGCTCGAAGAGAGAATTGTCCAGATTGACAATCGGCGAAACGGGATCCAGCTCCATCACGATCCGGATATTCCTGTTCAGACAAACCGTTTCCATAAAACGTTTGCATGAAAAAACAACAGTATTCAGCGGTTGTGCCTTGACTTGCGGTTCCGGTATGCGGACCACATCTGCAAAATTCGTGATAAAATGACTCATACTATAGCAACGTTCTATTGAAACACGTAGGACTTCACAGATATCTTCCGTGTCCTGCATTTCACTGAAGGTCGCCTCAAGTGTGTCCAATGTGGAAGTAATGCCGGCAGTCGTATTATTCACCTCATGGGCAATCATACGAATCACCTTCTCATACGCTTTCTTTTCAGCCTTAAAGACTTCCTGCGTCAGCATTTCCACCAAATAGAACGAATGATGGAAGCCACGGTCCACAAATGATGAATGCGTACATTTATAGATATTGGCATCGTTCAGGCGAACTGTCTGCGAATCGTACAGGGGGATCGGTTCCAACTCTGCAGCCAAAGAAGAATCCAGTTCCGACAGACGCTTACCCACAATATCCGGCAAGGAAGAGATCCCCAACATCTTACGAGCCGCCGGATTAACCGAAAGGACTTCCTTATCGAGATTCAACATAATCACTCCCATCGGTGAAGCATTGATCAGCAGATCCAGAAAATGATTCTGTTCCCTTAAATGCAGTCGTTCGTTCTTCAACTGTTCCATCATCTTGTTGAATATATCGACAATACGATCTGCCTCCTTCTGTCCCACACGGCTCAGACGGGAACTGAAATCCTGTTCCTTCAACAGCTCCATACCGTTCCCAATGATATGAAGCGGCTTGATGATACGGCGATAGAACACAGACAAATAGAGAACCGTCAGAAGTACGAGTCCTTCCACCAAGAAGAACAAGGAAACCGATTCCGTATAGAAAGCATGATAGGTAATGATTGCCAATACAGACAACAGCAATGCAGTCAATATCCAAAACAGTCCTTTTATTCTCATCAGCCGGGACGATTTACTTGTCTACAGGTATATCATATTTCTCTAGACGGCGGTACAGGGCTGCCCGACTGATGCCGAGCGCCGTAGCAACGTGTGAAAGATTACCGGCATGTGTCTTCAGTGCCTGGAGAATCGTTTGCTTTTCCAACTCGTCCAACGTCAGGCCTTCAAGCGAAGAAGCAGCCTCAGCCTTTGCCGACAGCATCGTATGGAAGCACTGGCTCTCGAAGTCAGAGGCTTCCAAAACAGCCTTGCCTGATACCAATATCGTCCGTTCCACCAAATTCTTCAACTCACGGATATTACCAGGATAAGGCAGCTTTTGCAGGAAGGTCAAGGCTTCCGAGGAAAAGCGGACGGTAGGCAAGCCGTTTATCTCCGATTGTTTGTCGGCAAAATAGCGTACCAACAGAGGAATATCGTCTTTACGCTCACGAAGCGCAGGCAAGTGGACGGTTATCAAGTTGATGCGATAAAACAAATCTTCCCGAAACATGCGCTCTACCACCATTTCACGCAGGTTACGGTTTGTCGCGCTAACCACACGGATATCGACTTTGCGAGGACGGCTATCGCCCAAAACCTCGAACGTCTGATCTTGCAGAACACGTAACAACTTCACCTGACAAGACAGTTCGAGATCGCCGATTTCATCGAGAAAGATCGTCCCTTTATTTGCCATCTCGAAACGTCCGGTACGATCGATATAAGCATCGGTAAACGCTCCTTTCTTATGCCCGAACATCTCACTCTCGAAAAGGCTTTGCGAAAGTCCGCCAAGGTTGACCTTTACGAACGGCTCCTTCGCACGTGAACTGTTCGTATGAATCGCCTCGGCAATCAGTTCTTTGCCTGTTCCACTCTCTCCGGTTATCAGGACTGAAGCGTTGGTCGGAGCAATCCGGGAAACCGTCCCCAGCACATCCATCAACGGAGCGCTCTGGCCTATGATCTTGTCAAAATGAAATTTATTATCGGCATCCAGACGGTTCAATGGCATTTTCTGCTCCTTCTTCTGTTCACTTAGTTCGATCGCCGTACGGATAGATTTCAGCAGTACGAGATTATTCCAAGGTTTAGTCACAAAATCGAAAGCTCCTGCTTGCATTCCCTGTACGGCAAGCGAAATAGATCCCCATGCCGTCATCAGAATAACCGGGACATCGGGCTGGAATACCTTCACCTGCTTCAGTAGTTGTATCCCCTCTTCACCGGTTGTAGTCAGTGTAAAGTTCATATCCATCAGGATAAGCTGCAACGTCGTCTGGCGTACGACAACCAACGCCTCTTCCGGCCCCGGAACAGCTTCCGGTTCGAACCCAGCTCGTTTCAACAAGAAAGTTAGCGAAGAACGAACGGCAGCATCATCGTCTATTATCAAGATCATTGATTTATGATTTCAAATTTATGATTTATGATTTGCAAATTTATAGAATTAAATCAATCATCGCCTCACGATCTTCTCAAATTCCGCATCAAGAGTCTGGTCATTAATGAAATCATAAAGAGTGACGCTGCGTATATTGTAATAGTAGTTCCAATAGTCGTACAATTCCTGGATATGCTTCTGTTTAGCCTCATCCTTCGATTGTTGTGCATCGTTCAGGTCCAGAATATTGATCTTTCCGATCATGAATGTCTCGATAGAAGTCTTGTAGCGCTTCTCGGCAATCACATCAGCTTCCTGAGCGATCTCCAATTGGGCAGCCTGGTTATTAAAGTTTTCCACCAGCAGGAAAATATCCTGATTGAAACTGATTTCCTCCTGGCGAATCTTGGACAATGTCACATCGCGGTTAGATTCGGCAACCTTCACTTTGCCCCGGCGCTTACCCCAGTCGAGAATCGGGATCGTCATGCCGACTTCCACCACCTGGTTTCCTTTTAACCGGTGATAGGCTGCATCAAACGTATGGTCTTTTCCGGTATAACCGATCGTGGCAAAAAGGTTGATACTGCGGCGGTTTCCTTTGGCAGCCGCGACCTCGTAATCGGCTTCCAACTGACGACGACGAATATTCTTGGCAAACGAATTGTTTTCCTGTGCTTTCTGTAACACAACCTCATAAATCATCCGTAGAGAAGGAGCGGACTCCGGCAGGATCGGCTCGATCACTTCCTGTTCGCTCAACCCCAAAAAAGCACGGAGCTGAAACATATTGGCATTGAGACCGGACTGCGCCTCAGTCAGCTTCCCTTTCATCTGCAAGGCAGACAACTTCAGCTGCATTAGTTCACTCTCGGAGATATGACCGATCTTACGCTTGGCAATAGCTATCTCGTACAACTTATCGGCATTTTCAAGGTTCTGCCTGGCAATATGCAAGTTCTCATTCGCCAGCAACAAGTTGAAAAAATAACCGATCGTATTGATCGTCACCCCTTCCACACTCTCGATATAAGCGGCTTTCGCTTCCTGATAGCGTACAGGCTCGATACGCCTTTTCCATTTCTGATCGTTCACACCGAAAATCGGTTGCGTAAGCGTCAACCCGATAGGCACGCTCATATATTCGTTGAAAGCCCCTTTCCCTAACTGCCGGTTGAAATCGAGAGAAGAGTTCAACGATATCTTACCACCTGTCAAAGCTATATTCTGATCAATCGAAATCTCTCCGTTCAAGCCTAGCGAATTATTTTGGACAAAAGTGTACGAACCATCGGACTGCTGGTATTTGGTATACTGTTTACTATAAGCTGGAAGCGTCCCTTTGAAGTTTATCTCCGGTAACTGGTCGGCAACATGTGTACGGTATTCCCAATAAGCAGTTTTCAGCTCGTTTAAGGCAACTGCAGCATCCACCGATTGCATTTGCGCCAAGTTAATCGCTTCTTTGAGGGTCAGCCTGACAGTATCTTGTTCCTGTGCCTGCAATCCGACATCCGATAACAGGAGAGAAATGATGGCTATATAGATCTTTTTCATCGTAATAAATGTTTTGATCTACCGTTGGCAAAAGCTATGCCAAAAAGATATATGACTGATTATCTGCAACATGTTCCAAACAATAGTGTCCGAAAATGAACATAGTGTCCGTTTTCGAAGTATTATTAGTATCTTTGTCCCGTTCTCTCAAAACAATAAATAATATGAAAAACAGCGGCTTCACTTTCCGTAAACGACTAGCCAGTTTCCGGTATGCTTTTAACGGCATCCGTTTATTGATACAAAAAGAGCACAATGCGTGGATACATTGTTTTGCGGCTATTTGTGTGGTTATTGCCGGCTTTTTCTTCGGTTTACCCCAGACAGAATGGATAGCAGTCATAATCGTAATCGGAGCTGTATTATCGGCAGAAGCAATCAATTCATCCATCGAATCATTGGCAGATTTAGTCTCACCCGAATACAACGAAGCAATAAAAAAAACGAAAGATCTAGCAGCAGGAGCCGTTTTAATTATGGCAATAGCGGCTGCAATAGTCGGATCGATTATTTTTTTTCCTAAACTGGGATTTTGAATGGCTATTTAAAAGAATAATCCTTTATTTCATTGTTTTACAATTCTCTTTGTTTATATTTGTGCCATTATTAATTAAACATTAAAACAGGAGATTATGGCACGCACAGTAAATTATCCGAAAAGAGCGGAGAAAATTAAAGAAATGATTGATGATTTAGTAAAGGAAATGGGACATTCTCCACACAGAATGTCTAAAAAAGACAAAATCAAACTCATTGATATTGACTTTGAAAATATTGACGTTGTAACACTAATGCAGGTACAGGCACGTATCAGCCGCCTTATTCTTGAAAAAAGTAAATAACACAAAGAAAGCATATCTATAAATGAAACGAATCCTTACCCTGATTTTCGTATTATTCGTTTGTTTATCGGGAAAAGCGCAGGAAGTTGAGATAAGCGGAAGCCGCAAAGCTGTCCGTACGTCAGGTGACGTGTTGGCGTTTGTAACGCCTGTAGCGAGTTTGACCACCGTATTGGTGTTGCAGGATTGGAAAGGATTGAAGCAAGGCGCTTTGGCAGGAGTTTCTACTATAGGTATGACATACGCCCTGAAATATCTGATCAAGAAAGAGCGACCGGACGGTAGCGACAAACATTCGTTTCCTTCCATGCACACCTCAGTTTCATTTACGGGAGCTGCATTCATCCAACGGCGTTATGGCTGGAAATGGGGAATTCCGGCCTATGCGATTGCCTCGTATGTGGGATGG
>ULQF01074271.1_pt1 | contig 13809 bp, 10 predicted proteins | sample 1954211 | NCBI WGS metagenome assembly ULQF01 (sample SAMEA4835648, study PRJEB28245) | human gut metagenome | biome: gut microbiome; material: fecal sample | place: Denmark | collected 2008 | reverse complement strand
CCCTGCCGCAGGCACCAGTCAATACAGAACTGCCCGATGCCGCGCACCTGCCCTGCCGACGCCATCCGGTGGATCGTTGCGTAGGGCAGGTCTTCGGGCCAGGCACCGTCCTCCATGATGCGATAGGTCGGCTCGTCGCCGGGGATCAGGCAGAACACGGCCTGTATGACCCCCTCCCCCATCACCACATAGCAGACGCCGCGCTCGATCTCGGCGGCCAGTCGCGCCGCGCCGGGGTAGCTGTCCGGCCACTGGTGCGGGTTGCCATGGGTGCGCATGAACGCCCGCGCGTTGTCAAAAATCTGCAAAAGCGTCGGCAGGTCCGCCGCCGCGGCCCTGCGTACAGTCAGCTTCATAACCATCCTCTCCTTTTAGCAAAAAAGTATACCACAACCGCCGCGGGCGGGCAATACGCCCTTGCATCTCCACCGATGTTGTGGTACACTATAGCTGCAAAAAGTTAGACAAGTCAAACTTTCAAAGTGAAAGAGGATTGTAGATATGACACTGGCGGATTTGAAAATCGGGCAGGATGCTGTACTGCGCACCATCGGCGGCCAGGGCGAGCTGCGCCACCACCTGCTGGACATGGGCCTGACCCCCGGCACCGAGGTCACCCTGCGCAAGGTCGCGCCGATGGGCGACCCCATCGAGGTCGAGCTGCGCGGCTATGAGCTGACGCTGCGGCTGGACGACGCGGCGAAAATCGAAGTGGAGAACGTCCACGAGACGGACCGCGCCGCCCGCAGTGAGGAGCGCCACACCGCGGTGCCCCACCCCGGCGTGGGCGAGCTGCGCAAGGCCCCCAGCTACCATGACCGCAAGAGCGGGGCCGAAATTCCCAAAGGCCAGCCGCTCCGGTTCGCGCTGGCCGGCAACCAGAACTGCGGCAAGACGACGCTTTTTAACCAGCTGACCGGCTCCAACCAGCACGTCGGCAACTTCCCGGGTGTGACGGTGGACCGCAAGGACGGCGTCATCCGCGGCCATGCCGAGGCTACCGTCACCGACCTGCCGGGCATTTACAGCCTGTCCCCCTATTCCAGTGAGGAGATCGTCACCCGCGATTTTCTGCTCAACACGCACCCGGACGGCATCATCAACATTGTGGATGCGTCCAACATCGAGCGCAATCTGTACTTAACGATGCAGCTCATGGAGCTGAACATTCCGCTGGTTCTGGCGCTGAACATGATGGATGAGGTCCGCGCCAACGGCGGCACGATCATGGTCAACGAGCTGGAGGAGCTGCTCGGCGTGCCGGTTGTGCCAATCTCCGCCGCCAAGAATGAGGGCATCGACGAGCTGGTCGAGCATGCCCTGCATGTGGCCCTCCACCGCGAGACACCGGGCCGCATTGACTTCTGCGACGCCGGGGACGGCGCGGGCGGTGCGGTGCACCGCTGTGTACACGCCGTAAGCCATCTGATCGAGGATCACGCTGCCCGCACCGGGCTGCCGCTGCGTTTTGCCGCAACAAAGCTGGTCGAGGGCGATACGCTGATCGAATCCGCGCTGGACCTCGATGCGAACGAGACCGAGCTGCTCGGTCACACGATTGCCGAGCTGGAAAGTGAGACGGGTCTGGACCGCGAGGCAGCGCTGGCGGATATGCGGTTCAACTTTATTGAACGACTCTGCGACAAAACCGTTGTGCGGCCCGGCGAAAGCCGCGAGCACAAGCGCAGTGTGGCCATTGACCGCATCCTGACCGGCAAATACACCGCCCTGCCCTGCTTTATCGGCATTATGGCGCTGGTATTCTGGCTGACGTTCGGCATCATCGGCGCGGGCCTGTCCGATCTGCTGACACTGGGCATTGACGCGCTCACCAACCTGACCGACCACGCACTGACGGTCTACGGCATCAACCCCGTTGTGCACAGCCTTGTTATTGACGGCATCTTTGCGGGCGTGGGCAGCGTGCTGAGCTTCCTGCCGACCATCGTCACGCTGTTCTTCTTCCTGTCGATTCTGGAGGACACCGGCTATATGGCGCGTGTGGCCTTCGTCATGGATCAGCTGCTGCGCCGCATCGGACTTTCGGGCCGTAGCTTTGTGCCCATGCTCATCGGCTTCGGCTGCTCGGTGCCCGCCATCATGGCCACCCGCACGTTGTCCAGTGACCGTGACCGCAAAATGACGATCCTGCTCACCCCGTTCATGAGCTGCTCGGCCAAGCTGCCGATCTACGCCCTGTTCACGACGGCGTTCTTCCCCCGGCAGTGGCGTGCCGTCGTGATGATCGGGTTGTACATCACGGGCATCCTGTGCGGCATCCTGTACGCGATCCTGCTGAAATTCACCAAGTACAAGGGCGAGCCTGTCCCCTTCGTCATGGAGCTGCCCAACTACCGTTTTCCCTCGGCGCGCAGTGTCTGCCAGCTGATTTGGGAGAAAGCCCGCGACTTTTTGCAGAAGGCCTTCACCATTATCTTTGTGGCTACGGTGCTGATCTGGTTCCTGCAGACCTTTGACATGCGCCTGAACGTGGCCGCTTCGGCGGACAAGAGCCTGCTGGCAGCCATCGGCAGTTTTATTGCTCCCCTGTTCAGGCCGCTGGGCTTTGGCGACTGGCGCGTTTCCACCGCGCTGATCACCGGCTTTACGGCCAAGGAGAGCGTTGTCTCTACGCTGACGGTCCTTCTGGGCGGGGACACCGCCGCACTGACCACGCTGTTTACCCCGTTCACGTCCATCGTGTTTCTGGTGTTTACCCTGCTGTACACGCCCTGCGTGGCCGCGATTGCTGCCGTCAAGCGTGAGCTGGGCGGTGCCCGCGCCGCAGCAGGCGTCGTTTTGATGCAATGCGGTATTGCATGGATCGTGGCATTTGTGGTACACTGTGTAGGAACGGTGTTTGGCCTGGTGTGAACCGCGCCGGAAAGCACCCCTACAGATACGTATGAGGTAGTATACGATATGGCAAGTGTTATCATTGTTGTGATCATTTTTGTGCTGCTGGCGCTGGCGATCCTGTTCATCTGCCAGAACGGCGGCTGGCAGGGTGGCTGCGGCGGCAACTGGGCCAGCTGCCACAGCAAATGCGCCGAAGCGGAAAAGAAGCCGAAGAAATAACTCTTGCCTCCCTCTGCGAGGGAGGTGGCCAGGAATTTCGCTCCCCTTTTGCAAGGGGAGCTTTTTTCTTGCCCTGCTGTTGCACAAATGCACAAAAACGGGTATACTTATAAATAAGTATAATTTCAGGGAGGCATTGCCCATGAAAGCTGATAAATACCGCTTCGACGGCGCCCGCACCTGTGACCTGCGGGCGCTCTCCTGCGACGACAAAGAAGATGCAACGGACAAAGACGAAATTCTGGCCAAAACTGCCGAGAATCTGCAAAAGATGGCCGCATTGGAGGCTGAACGCTGATGCCGCCCATCCGTGTTTTACAGGTCATGCCCGCCATGGACGCCGGCGGCATGGAGACCTTTGTCATGAACGTCTACCGCACGATCGACCGGGAGAAGGTCCAGTTCGATTTTCTCTATCATTACGATAAACCGTGTTTTTTTGACGATGAAATCCGTGCGCTGGGCGGGCGCATCTTCAAGCTGACCGTCCGGCAGGACAACAACCTGCCCCGCTACCTGCGTGAATTGCGGGCGCTGTTTGCCGCCCACCCAGAGTGGCGCATCATCCACGGCCATTACAGCGGGTTTGGCATGTTCTACAACCCCGCGGCGCGGCGCGCGGGTATCCCCGTGCGGTGCGGCCACAGCCACAATACCGCGTATGAATGCAATTTTGTGGGACGGCTCGATCATTTTATGAGCAGCTTTTTCAACATCGGCCTGACGGACCGCTTTGCGTGCAGTGAGAAGGCCGGGCAGATGCTTTTTGGCAAGCATCCGTTCACCGTCGTGCCCAACGGCATCGACACGGCGCGGTTTGCCGCCCGCGACCCGCAGCGCCGTGCGCTTTTGCGCGGTGAGCTGGGTGTGACCGATCAGGAAATCCTGTTCGGCCATGTGGGGCGGTTCTCCGACCAGAAGAACCACCCGGGACTGCTCAAAATTTTTGCCGCCGTGCGCACCCGCCTGCCCAAAGCACGGCTGGTGCTGCTGGGCGGCGGCGACCCCGCCTACGTGGAGAAAATGCAGGCGCTGGCCGCCGAGCTCGGCCTTGGCGACAGTGTGATCTTTGCGGGCGTGCGCAGCAACATCCAGAGCTTTTACGACGCGATGGACGCCTTTTTGCTGCCCAGCCTTTTCGAGGGTCTGCCCGTCGTGCTGGTGGAGGCGCAGACCGCGGGTCTGCCCTGCTTTGTGGCCGACACGGTGGACCGCGGCGCGGCGTTCAGCGACAGGGTAAAATTCCTGCCGCTGAACGACACCGCTGCGTGGGCAAACACAATTGCGGCGGCCTCCTTCCGCCGCGACCCACAGGCGCGGGAGAAGGCCATTAAGGCCGGATATGACATCCACACGAGCGCCGAGGTCCTGCAAGCCTTTTACCTGCGCCGTTATGCCGAGGTGACGCCATGAAGCCCTGTGAGATCGCAGTCATCGTACCTGTACATAATGCGGCGGCGTTCCTGACCGCCTGCACCGACGCGATTGCTGCCCAGAAATTTGACGGTTTCCGGTGCATTCTTGTGGAAGATGGCTCCACCGACGACTCCCCCGCGCTCTGCGATGCCATCGCGGCGGGCGACCAGCGCTTTGTGGCGCTGCACCAGACCAACAGCGGTGTCTGCGCGGCCCGCACGGCGGGTGTGCGCGAGGGGCGGGCGCTGGGGGCCAAATGGTTTGCGTTCTGCGACGCGGACGATTTGTACCACCCTGAGTTTCTGGACGCGCTGTATGCGGCGGTGACGAACAGCGGGCTGCCGCTGGCCTGCTGCCGGTACGATACCTTTACCGACACTGTGCCCGCCGACGCGCCCGCGCCCTGCAACAGCAAGATCCTGCGAAGCCCCGCCCATCTGGACGCGCTGCTGCATGACCACGCCGTGGATTACGGCCTGTGGAACAAGCTGTTCTCCGCCGACCTGCTGACCGAGGAGATGCTCGACAACGGGCTGGCCTATAACGAGGATCTATTGGCGAACTGGCGTGCATTTTTAGCCGCTCCGGGGTGTGCGTTCTGCGATTTTGCAGGCTATCACTACCGCCAGCACGCGGCCAGCGCCAGCCACCGCGCCTTGCCGCCGCAGAGCATCGACGACCAGCGCCGCGCCGCTGCGGAGATCCGCGCCACGGCCCCCGCCGAAATGCAGCAGAGCGTGAACGCCTTTTACTATGAAAAGCTCGTCTATCTGGCCAGCATGATCCTGCGCCGTGCCAACGCCGCAGACTACCGCGTCCAGCTGAACGAGCTGAAGATCGGCATTGCCGCGGGGGCCGACGACCCGCAGCTGGGGCGCAATCCGCTGCTGCCCCGGAGCATCCGTTTTTCGGCCTGGCTGACGCTGCACATGCCGCGGCTCTGGCAGTGGGCGTGCCGAAATTTCTTGAAGGACCGACAATAATGCGCATTTTACTTGTACTGGACCGGGTGGAGAATCCCGCCAGCGCCAACGCCCTGATGGGCTTTCGGCTGGCGGAGCAGCTGCTCCGCCGCGACCATACCGTACATATTTTGACCCTCTGGGACGGCCTGCACACCCCGCCCGCCCCGCCGGAGGGGGCCATGCAGCACCTGCTGGCCTTTGCCGACGAGCGCCAGATGAACGAGGCGCTGGAAAACGGCCAAAAGGGCGGCACGCCGGTGCCGCTGCGGCTGGCCCGGCTGGCTGCACCCCCCGCGGCAGCGGCGGCGGCGTTCCGCCAGCTGGTGCTGAAGCAGCCCCGCCGCACCGTGGACAGTCGGCGGGAAATCGAGCGGCTGGACGCGGAATTTCACTTTGACGCAGTCTGTGCCGTCTGCGCGCCCTACCGCACGGCGTTTGCGCTGGAAGCTGCCGCCATCCGCGGAAAGAAATTTTTGTGGCAGCTGGACCCCTATGCCTCCAACCGGGACTACACAGCCCCGGGCGGCTTTGCGCGGGAGGGGCAGCTGCTGGACGCGCTGGACGGGACCTTCGTCACGCCGCAGGCCCTGCCCGACTACGCCGACGGCGCACCGCTGGCCCCGTGGCGGGAAAAGGTACACGTTCTGGGCTTTCCAACGCTGCTGCCGCGGGTGATGGAGCCAGTGGAACATGACGATATACAGTGTGTTTTCTGCGGCAGCCTGCACCCCGGTATGCGGGAGCCCGGCTTTGCACTGGCGCTGTTCCGCGCACTGCACGACGACGCTGTAACATTAACGATGGCGGGCGGCGGCTGGGAGCGCTTTGCCGCCGACGCCGACGAGACAGCCCGTGTTCTGGGTGCAAAATTTGTGCGCCCCGGCCTGCTGCCGCCCGACGAGGCCGCCGCGCTGGAAAATCGCGCCGACGTGCTTGTCAGCTTGGGCAACACCTATGACAATCAGATGCCCAGCAAGCTGTTTGGCTATTTTGCCACCGGCAAGCCGGTACTGCATCTGGCTGTGAGCGAGAACGACCCCACCCTGCCCTATCTGGCGCGCTACCCGCTGGCGCTGGTTCTGTACCGGAAGGACGGCGTCACGCCGGGCACCGTGGCAAAACTGCACAGCTGGCTGCACAATGTACAGGGTCATGCCCTGCCCTTTGCCCAGACGGCAAGGCTCTACCCCGAGTTCACCCCGGAGAAGGTCGCGGAGGAGTTTTTAAAGTGGTTGTGAGCGGTCAGCTGCGGCCATTCAAGAGAAAATAAAGGAGTCCCTATGCACATTCTTTGGCTTGTCAGAACCACCCTGCCGCAGGCGGCGGCTGCCTGCGGGCTGGCCGGAGCCAGCGATGTCAGCGGCAGCTGGCTGACCGGGCAGCTGGCCGCGCTGCGCGCCTGCCCCGATCTGCACCTGACCGTGCTCAGCGTGGGCAAAGCGGATGCCGACGGCACCGCGGACGGCGTGCATTACCGCGTCGTGCGCGACACTGCCGCCTTTGCGCCGCTTTTGCAGGCCGAGCGCCCCGACCTTGTGCATATATGGGGCACCGAGTTTGACCCCGCCGCCGTCATGGCCGACGCTGCCCGCGCATCAGGCTTGCCCGTGCTGTTCAGCGTACAGGGCGTTATGCGGGACTGCGCCGCGCACCTCTGCGACGGCGTGCCCGAAATATACCGCCGTTCCGGTGCGCTGTGGCACGCCATTGATAAAATCATTCCCGGCGAGCTGCTCGACAATATGCAGGCGAGCTTTGACGCACTGGCCGCAAAGGAGGCCGCAGCGCTGGCCGACGCCCGCTATGTGACGGGCCGCACGGCGTTTGACCGCGCCGCCTGCGCCGCGCTGGCCCCCCACGCCCGCTACTACCCCTGCAACGAGACACTGCGTCCGCTGTTTTATACGGGTACGCTGTGGCATGCGCGGGACTTTGCCGCCGCGCCGGTGCTGCTGCTGCCCCAGGGCAACTACCCGCTGAAAAACCTGCACACCGTCATCAAGGCGCTGCCTGCCGTGCTGGCCGAGTACGGTGACGCCGAGCTGCGCATTGCGGGCTGGCCGCCGCTGGACAAGGGCCCGCTGCTGCGCCCGGTCATTGACCGAATGTTCCCCTACAAGCTCTACTGCAAGCGGCTGGCCGCACAGCTGGGCGTGACGGAGCACATCCGCTACACCGGGCCGCTGGATGCCGCGGCCATGCGGCAGGCGTATCTGGAGGCAGATGTTTTTTTGCTGCCGTCCGGCTGCGAGAACAGCCCCAACAGCTTAGGCGAGGCCATGCTGCTGGGCCTGCCCTGCGTCGCCAGCGCCGTGGGCGGTATTCCTTCGATGCTGGCGAACGGCACCGAGGGTCTTTTGTACGGCGATGCGCTGGACGCCGACGCGCTGGCCCGCGCCGTTTTGCAGGTGCTGCACAGCCCCGACGGCGGTACGTCCATGGGCCGGGCGGCCCGTGCCCGCGCACTGCAGACCCATGATGCGGCCCGCAATGCCGCTGATTTACTGCACATCTACGAAAGCATTTTGCAGGAGGAGCACCCGTGAGCATTTCCGCCATCATCCCCTGCTACAGAGCCGCGGCCACGCTGCGCCGCGCGGTGGACAGCGCCCTGACCGGTGCGCCCGCCGATTTGGAGGTCCTGCTCGTCGACGACGGCAGCCCCGACGACACGGGCGCGCTCTGTGACGAATTGGCAGCCGCTGACCCGCGCGTCAGGGCGCTGCATCGTGCAAACGGCGGCGCGGGTGCGGCCCGCAATACCGGGCTGGACGCCGCGCACGGGGACTGGGTGCTGTTTTTGGATGCCGACGATGCTCTTTTACCCGGTCTGTGGGCCGCGCTGGATGCCCTGACCACCGACGCCGACATGATTTTGTTCGGCCTTACGCGGGAAAGCGGCGGTGCGGTCAAGCCCACCGACTACCTGCCCGCGGGGTTCTGCCCGGACTTACAGGCTCTCGGCAGTGCGCTCTCCCCCCTGCTGTTTGACACGGGGCTGCTGGCCGCGCCCTACCCCAAGCTGTTCCGCCGCGCGGCCATCGGGGCGGTGCGGTTTGATGCGCGCCTTGCCATCAACGAAGACGTGCTGTTTAACATACAATTTTTACAGAATACCTCTGCCATTTATTGTCTGGATGGTGTATACTATAAGCAGTATGATACCGAGGCCGGCAGTCTGTCCCGCCGCCTGCGGGGGGACTTGCTGGACGCCGAGCGCGTGACCCGCCCGGCGCCGTCCGATGTGCTGCGGCAAAACGGCATCGACCCGGCCCCCTATGAGGCCGCGAGCCGTCTGCGGGCCTGCCTGAACCAGTACGGTCTGCTGACCGGCTGTAAGGGCACGCTGTCCTATGCAGAGCGCCGCGCGCTGTTTGCTGAAATTTTAGCCGACCCCGCCGCCCGCAAAGCCCTGCGGGAACGCCTGCGGAATGACCCGAACAGGCTTCTGGCCGTGCCGTACCGCATTGGCGTGGCGTGCAATTGGCCGGGGCTGCTGGCCGGGTATACGATAGCGAAGCAAAATTTATTGTGACACCGCCTCTTGCCTCCCCTAGCAGGGGAGGTGGCCCGCAGGGCCGGAGGGGTTGAACCTTGCCACAGCCCGAAATGCTTCGGATTGCCGCAAGGCTCTCTCCCCCACCCGCTGCGGCGGGAGTCCCCTCGCAGAGGGGCCGAGAAGTTTCTTCATTTATATAAGGAAAAGCCTATGTCCGACCATCCCAAAATCAGCATAATCTCCACAGTCTACAACACGGGGCCGTACCTGCGCCCGGCTGTGGAGAGCATTCTGGCCCAGACGTTCACCGACTTTGAGCTGCTGCTTGTCGATGACGGCAGCCACGACGGCTCCGCCGCGGTCTGCGACGCGCTGGCACAGGAGGATGCCCGCATCCGGGTGTTCCACCAGCCGAACGGCGGCCCGGCCCACGCCCGCAACACCGGGCTGGACAACGCCCGCGGCGACTACATCGGCATGGTCGATTCCGATGATTTGATAGAACCGACCATGTTTGCAACGCTGTACAGCGCCGTGCAGGTCGATGGCGTGCGGCTGGCCGCCTGCGCGGGCGACTGCATCGACGCCGACGGCAAAAAAATCGAAGGCCGCATGGTCACGATCCGTCAGGGCGGCGTGCGCGATGCGCAGGAGCTTTTGCTCGAGGCGTTCCAGACCGGCAGCTTTTACGGGCCTTTAAGCTGGAACAAGCTGTTCGACGCGCGGTTATTTAAGGAAAAGGGCATTCATTACGATGAGACGATGCTTTTCGGTGACGATGCCAGCGTGCTGCACCGTGTATTTGAGGGTGAGCGCTGCAACTGCCTGACCGATGTGCTTTATCATTACCGCACCCGCGCCGGGCAGATCACAACGGCTGGCTTTCCGCCGCGCAAGACCGACGACCTGCGGATGTACTGGGAGTGGCTGCAATACTTCTCGGCCCGTCCCGGGCGCGAGGAGTACTACGACTGGGCCGTTGTGCGGTACTGGAAGATCTTTTACCAGTTCTGGTGCCAGTCCGACGCGGCGGGCAACCTGCCCGAGGTCAGGCCAAAGTTTATGGCGCACAAAAAGCATTTGGATGCCATTTTGCCCGACATACTGGCAAGCAAATACCTGCCGCTGGGCGAGAAGCTGCGCGCTGCCGCGTTCTGCGCCAGCCCCACGCTGACCTACGGCGCGGCGGCTGCCTGGGGACGCCTGCATACGAGGAAGGGGAAATAAATTATGGAACATATCGCGATCAGTGTAATCGTGCCGATTTACAACACGAAGCCCTACCTGGCCGAGTGCATCGAGAGCATTCTGGACCAGAAGATCAATGTACCCATCGAGGTGCTTCTCATCGACGACGGCTCCACCGACGGCTGCGGAGAGGTCTGCGACAAGTACGCTGCCCGTGATGAGCGCGTGCGGGTCATCCATCAGGAGAACCAGGGCCTGTCCGCCGCGCGCAACGCCGGCATCGACGCCGCCAAGGGCCGCTATTATTCCTTTATTGACTCCGATGATGTCGTTCTGCCGCGCTTTTTGCAGACGCTGTATGACGCCTGCGAGGAGCACGACGCCTATATGTCCCTCTGCTCTGTCGAGGACGTGCAGGAGGACGGCAAGAGCTGCGACCCGGCCTATTTCACACGCCCCACACAGGAGGGTGTTTTCTGCGGCAAGGACCTGCTGAACGAGTTTTACACCCCCTACGGCACGGTCTACACCGTCGCGTGGAACAAGATGTACCGCGCCGAGGTCTGGAAACTGCTGCATTACCCCGAAGGCCGCCTGCATGAGGATGACTTCGTTGCACACCGCCTGTTCTGGCGCTGCGACAAGGTCGTCTGCATCGACAAGCCGCTCTATCACTACCGCCTGCGCAACGGCAGCATCTGCCGCACGAACATACGCCCGGAGGCGTTCGACGCCGTGGACGGTCTGGCGGACCGCTATCGTTTTTATGTTGAGAACCACGCGGACCGCGCGGTCATCGACGCGGCCTATGCGGCCTGCTGGCGGCGGTATCTGTTCCTCTGCGCGAAGGTGCGCCAGTACCCGACGCCCGAGCTGGTCAAGGCCATCAGCAAGGAGCAGTTTTTGATGCAGGGGCTCATCAGCTACCTGCCCAACTGCCGCAACATGAAGATGACCGAGAAGCTGAGCGCCGCCCGCTGGTCGATGATGAGCGCACAGAGTTTGTGCCCGATCAAATAATCGTTCCTTCTTGCCTCCCCTAGCAGGGGAGGTGGCCCCGCAGGGCCGGAAGGGTTGAACCTTGCCCTAATCCGAAATACTCCGGGTTGTTGGGAAGCTCTCTCCCCCACCGCCTGCGGGCGGAGCCCCCTCCCAGAGGGGGCCAAGAAGCCAAAAATCCACATTCTAAGGAGCCCACATTGGCGTTATTGAAGCTAGACAAGGAAAGACGTCCCCGCGTGCTGCTGGTGCCGCCGCCGGATCTGCCGGTCCCCGCGGTGCAGGGCGGCGCGGTGGAGACGCTGCTGACCCACCTGATCCGCGAGAACGAGAAGCAGGGGCAGCTTGATTTGCTGTGCGCCAGTGTCACCGACGATGCCGCCCGCCGCGCCGCCGAGGGCTGGCAGCATACGAAGATGCTCTACATCAACCGCCCGGGCGGCCACCGCCGCTACTGGCCGATGGTCTTTCTGGAGCGGTGCGCCGGGATCGCCGCGCCCTATGACCCGTGGTACCAGAAAGTCCAGCTCTCGCTGGCACTGGAGCTGCCGCCGCCCGACCTGATCGTGGCCGAGGGCGGAAACCTGACCCAGTGCAGCGCCATCAGCCGCATGTTTGGCCGCAAACGCTGTCTGGCGCACCTGCACGGCCAAACGACCTGCACCCCCGTGATGGACGACATCTACGGCGGCGTGCTGGCGCTGAGCGATTTCATCCGCGAGGATTACCTGCAATCCAGCACCCTTGACCCACAGCGGGCCTACATTCTGCACAACTGCATTGACACGGCTCGTTTCTGCCCTGGCCCGGCATCCAAAACGCTGCGCGCGCAGCTCGGCTTTACCGACGAGGATTTCGTCGTGCTCTACTGCGGACGGCTCGACCCGGACAAGGGCATCCATAAGCTGATGGAGGCCATTGCCGCGCTGCATGAGCCGCACATCAAGCTGCTGATCGTGGGCAGCCCCTTCTTCGCCCGCACCCAGCAAAGCGCGTTCCAGCGCAAATTGGAGCAGCAGGCCAAGAGTCTGGGCAACCGCGTACAGTTCACGGGCTACATCCCCAATGAGGACCTGCCCGACTACTACCGCCTGGCCGACCTGTGCTGCGTGCCCACGCTGGTGGAGGAGGCCGCGGGCCTTGTGGCCGTGGAGGCAATGGCCTGCGGACGCCCCGTGCTGGCGACCCGCAGCGGCGGTATGCCGGAGTATCTGGCCGGCAGCCAGGCCGTGCTGGTGGAGCGCGGCGACACTGTGACTGACCAGCTTGCGTGGAGCATCCGTATGCTGTACGAGCACCCGGCCCTCTGCACCGAGATGGGCGCGGCGGGCGCGGCGCGCGGCAGGGAGTTTTCCACCGCGCATTACTATGAGGAATTTGTGCGCATCGTGCGCGATGTGACGGAAAACGGAGGTGCCCAGTGAGCAAGCCGACCCTCTGCGTGATCGTGCCGGTCTACAAGGCCGCTGCGACACTGGACCGCTGCGTGGCCAGCGTTCTGGCCCAGCAGGTCACAGGCGGGCTGCACTGTATTCTCGTGGACGACGGCAGCCCCGACGAAAGCGGCGGTCTGTGCGACGCCTGGGCCGCCAGAGACCCCCGCGTGACGGTTTTGCATCAGGAGAACCGCGGCGTGTCCGCCGCGCGCAACGCCGGACTGGCTGCAGCGGACAGTGAGTACCTTGTCTTTCTCGACGCAGATGACGCGCTGCGCCCCGGCGCTTTGCAGGCGGCGCTTGACGCCCAGAACACTGCGCCGCAGAGCTTTGTGCTCTGGCACTACACCACTGACGAGTTGGACACTGCAACGGTAACTTCGGATACTGCCACCCGCCCGCAGAATATGCTGGCGCGGCTTTGGCTTGACTGTCTGCTGGCTATGCCGTGGAATAAGCTCTACCGCACCGCGCCGGCACAGCAGCTGGCATTTGACAGGCAGTATACTTTAGGTGAAGATTTACAATTTGTATTGGATTATATCGACCTGCTGGGCAGGACTGCCCCCGATTTTGCCTACACTATCTTGACCGCACCGCTGACGTTTTACGATTGCAGCCGCGAGGGAACACTCTCGACGAAATACCACGCCGACTACTGCAAGATCTGGCCCGAGCATTTTGTCCGGCTGAACAAGGCGTGCTACGCGGCGCACTGCCCGCAGGAGGATATGCGCCCCCTGCACCGCGCCGAGCTGACCGTTTACGCCGAGGGCGTGGCGGACATCCTGCGCCGCGACCCCGCCAAGCGCAGGGCCGTGCGCCGGGACAAGGCTTATGCCGCCCTGCGCAGCCCATGGCTGCACGCCCTTTTGGAGCGGATGCGCATTGAGGGCTGCTACAGTGCCTACTACCTGCCCTGCCGCTGGCGCAGCATCCGCCTTGTCTGGGTCATGGCCGAGGCCAGACGGACCGGCTCTCCCCTGTTCGGCAAGCTGGACTGGGCCGGATATTATCTGCTGGGCAGGAGGCTGCGCAGGGATTGATGTGCCGTACCTATCGGAAACGGCTTGCAGGTGCGACGCAATCACTGCCCCTTGCCGCGGGCGAACATGGTTCGCCCCTGCAATCTCTACACTTCATATCTTCAAGCGCGGCCTTTTCAATGGGCTGCGCTTTTTCTTTGCGCACCAATCGTTCAGACTGTGCACAAATGTCCATGTGTTTG
>ULQF01001789.1_pt1 | contig 13873 bp, 10 predicted proteins | sample 1954211 | NCBI WGS metagenome assembly ULQF01 (sample SAMEA4835648, study PRJEB28245) | human gut metagenome | biome: gut microbiome; material: fecal sample | place: Denmark | collected 2008 | reverse complement strand
AAATTTCGTCGGGCGGCAGTTTTATGCAATAAAATTTTAATCAGATTTTGTCTGGTATTTCTTTCGGAAACGGCATAGGCGGTCTTTCGTTCTGCTCCTGCGGCGTGTTTTCTATATAGTGCTTTGCCTGTGTCGTGAACAGTTCCGCATATTTGCCGCCGAGTTTCATCAGCGTTTCGTGATTTCCCGTTTCGACAATCTTTCCGCCTTCGAGAACGATTATTTTGGACGCAATCGTTGCGCTTGAAAGTCTGTGCGATACGAAAATCGTTCCTTTTCCGTATCTAAGCCTGTCAAACTGTGAGAATATCTCCTGTTCCGCCATCGGGTCGAGTGACGCTGTCGGCTCGTCGAGAATAACAAAGTCCGAATCTCTCAAAAATGCTCTCGCGACGGCGATCTTTTGCCATTGACCTACGGAAAGTTCAAGTCCCGTCTGCTCAAAGACTCTCATAAGCGGAGTATCGTATCCCTCGGGCAGTTTTCTGATGAATTCATCGGCGTTGCTCTTTTCCGCCGCGTCGTGTATGAGCGTTGTATCGTCTTTTCTGTTAAGGTCTCCGAACCCGATGTTTTCTTTTACGGAAAATGCGTATTTGCCGAAATCCTGGAATATCATTCCGTACATTGAATACAGGTCTTTTACATCATATTCTCTGATATCGTATCCGTCAAGCATTATAACGCCCTCTGTCGGGTCGTAAAGACGTGTCAGCAGTTTGAGAAGAGTTGTTTTCCCCGCACCGTTCAATCCGACGAGAACTATCGTTTCTCCCGTCGAAAACGTCATATTGATGTTTTGAAGGACTTTTCTGTTTGTCGCGGGGTAAGAGAATGATACGTTTTTGAACTCTATGATGTGCGGCGCATGGTGATTGACTTTTCTCGGTGTCAGCAAAATGGAAACGACCGTGGGTTCAACATTCATAAATGTTATGAGGTTGTCGATATAAAGCGTTCCCTCGTAAATACTGCCTGTTGTTGTTATCAGCGAAGATACACTGTTTGAAATTGAGAAAAGCGCATTGGTGTAGAGTGAGTAGTCACCTATGGTCAGCAGTCCCGAATATACAAGGTATGCTATTCGAAGAAAAATTCCGCCGTTCAGCACGGATTGCGCCGTCGCTATTCCTATGCCCCAGCCGCCCTCTTGAACGATGAGCCGTTTCATGCCTTTGAAATATGTTTTGAATGTTCCCGAATATTTGTCTATAAACATGTCTCCGAGATCAAAAAGTTTGACTTCTTTTACAAGGTCTTTGTCCGTAAGCAACTGTGAATAGTATTCAAGTTGTCTGCGTTCCTTTGAGTGAAAACGCATATAACCGAACATCTTTTTTCTGTATTTATATGTGATTATCGCGGACGGAACAGTCATAAGTATAACAGCGATCGGTGCCCAAAACATCGTTCCGGCAAGAACCGTTATGAAACTGATAAGCGTTATCAGTGTGCTGATTATGCTGAAAGCCGCCTCGATGACCTGCAACGGTCTGCTGCCTGCTTCCTGCGTCGCGTTTTCGAGTTGCGAATAGAATTCGGGAAGATCGAACTTTGCGAGGTCGATCGTTTTCGCCTTTTTCATTATTTTGATTTTAATGCTGTAAACGAACAGTTCGTTTGAAAGGCGTGTTATCATTCTGTTGACAGAACTGATAACGAGTACAAAAAGTTGGAACACTATCTGCAACAAAAGCAGTCCGCCGAGTTGCCAGAAGTCCCCGAGCGTTCCTTCGACGGCTTTTTGAAGCCCGTCCATAAGCCATTTTGTGATGTATGCGCCGATTATGGACTGAACACCGTTGAACAGCGCCATAAACGCCATAAGAATTATTATGATAGGCTGGGATTTATAAACGAGAGTGAAAATGTAGAACAGTCTGCGGAGCGTTTCTTTGAATGATTTGCCGATAAACGAAACTTTATTTTTGAAACCTTTTGGCATTTTCGGAGCTTCCGTCTCTGAATGAATGGGCGGAGGTCCCATCGGTGGTCCGAACATAAATATACCTCTTTTTACATAATATTACAATAATTATACAGTTGATTTTTGTGTGTGTCAATAGAGTTTTCTTATGATACACAAGAATTTAACCGTTTTTCCGTTTTTGACGGTATACAAAAAAAGTTCGGATATTATTCGTTGCAACGGTTTTCAAAAATAATGTATAATAATATATATAATATGTTGAAAGGAGCGAATGTCTTTGCACAAACGAAATGTTTTGAAAGAAAAACTCCGCGAGTCCGTTTCATCCGTACTTCCGATAACTCTGATAGTTGCAGCGCTGTGTTTTATATTGATTCCGATAGAAAGCGGGCTCATGCTCTCGTTTCTCGTCGGCGCCGTTATGATAATAGGCGGAATGGCTCTTTTTACCATCGGTTCGGACGTCTCCATGACGCAGATAGGTTCTCATATCGGCGGCGCAATGACCCGTTCACGTCGGCTGTGGCTGATACTTGCCGTAAGTTTTGTTATCGGCGTTATAATAACCGTTGCAGAACCCGATTTGCAGGTGCTTGCGAAGAATGTTCCGAGCATAGACAAAAACATTCTGATAATCACCGTTGCGGCGGGAGTGGGATTTTTTCTCGTTGTCAGTATGCTCCGAATACTTTTCGGCTTTTCTCTTAAATGGCTTTTTATAGTATTCTATATTGCACTATTTGCTCTTGCGGCATTTGCCGACAAAGAATTTCTTTCGGTTGCGTTTGATTCGGGCGGGGTCACGACAGGACCCATGACGGTTCCTTTCATAATGGCTCTCGGTGTCGGCGTCGCTGCCACAAGAAGCGATAAAAAGGCAAAAGACGACAGTTTCGGTCTGGTCGCGCTTTGCTCGATAGGTCCAATTCTGTCCGTCCTGATTCTCAGTTTTATTTACAGCGGCGGAGCGGAAGAATCCACACTCGCGGTCAATTCTTTTTCGCATACGGTAGCTCTTGGTTGGGAGTATCTGCGAGAACTTCCCGCATATATGGGCGAAGTCGCTCTGGCTCTTCTTCCGATAGTAGCTTTCTTTCTGATTTTTCAGGTCGTTTCCCTGCATATAAAGAAAAAACCTTTTATCAATATCTTGATAGGCATTGTCTTTACTTATGTCGGACTTGTCCTGTTTATGACCGGCGTCAATGTCGGCTTTCAATCGCTTGGGTATGTACTCGGCGCGGAGATTGTAAATTCCGGGTTTAAGTATCTGCTTGTCCCGCTTGCGATACTTATGGGCTGGTTCATCATCAACGCAGAGCCTGCGGTTCATGTTTTGAACAAACAGGTCGAGGAATTGAGCGCGGGCGCAATATCCGCAAAAGCGATGGGACTTAGTTTGTCCGTTGCTGTCTCTGCGGCAATGGGGCTTTCCATGGTTCGTGTATTGACGGGAATTTCCGTGATGTGGTTTCTTATTCCGGGATATGCGACGGCGCTTATTCTTTCGTTTTTCGTGCCGCAGACTTTTACGGCGATAGCCTTTGACTCGGGCGGCGTAGCGTCAGGACCGATGACGGCAACATTTATGCTCCCGTTTGCAATGGGTGCGTGTTCGGCGCTCGGCGGCAATGTCATGACAGACGCTTTCGGGCTTGTCGCCCTTGTTGCAATGATGCCGCTTATAACCGTTCAGGTGATGGGCGCGATATCCGTTGTCAAAAGCCGTAGGGGAAAGGTCGAGGTTTTCGAACCCGTTTACGCGGACGAGGGCGTTATCGAACTGTGGGAGGTCGCCTGATATGGAACTTTATTGTGTTATAAGCATAACTGACAGAATCGCCGCCGTCGATATTCTCCGAATTTGTCACGATCTCGACCTTTCGTTTACGCTGACAAATCTCGGGCGAGGAACTGCGACAAGCGAACATTTGAACCTGAATGATTTGGAAAGCAGCGAAAAAACCGTGGTCAGCGCCTTTGCGGACGGCGAGGACATGAGAAAAATGTTGCGTCTCGCAAAAATCCGACTTTTTATGGATATTCCCGGCAACGGAATAATGATGGCGATTCCCGTAAAGAGCGTAGGCGGAACAAAAACGCTTTCATTTCTGACAAACGGAAAACAACCGGAAGGAGGCATTCCCGAAATGAAATTTGAAAACGAACTTATCGTTGTTATCCTCAACGAGGGCTATTCCGACACCGTTATGGATGCGGCGCGTGCCGCAGGTGCAGGCGGGGGAACTGTTCTTCACGCAAAAGGGACAGGGCACAAAAAGGCGGTAAAATTCTTCGGAGTCTCTCTTGCTGAGGAAAAAGATATGATTTACATCGTCTCACCCGCTTCAAGGAAAGCAAAAATAATGAACGCGATAGAAAAGGCGGCGGGAACGGAGACCGACGCGGGCGCATTTTGTTTTTCTCTTCCCATATCGGAGGTTGCGGGACTTCGAAAATTTGACGGAGAAACGGACGGCGAGTGATTACCCGAAGATCGGATTGTTTTTTGCGAGCAGTTTTCCGTGTTCGTGCAGATATTCCGCTTTGATGTGGCACGGTTCCGCATATTCGTTCAGTTCGATTATAAGTTTTTTTGCTTCGCTCGGAAGCCCCTCGACTTCTATATAAGCATAAAAATAACCGTCCGTTTCGTATATCTCGTTTTTGACAATGACTTCGGAAAACTTGGAAAAAACTTTCCTGCTGTCAAGCAGTGCGTCAACAGTTTCAAACTTCATTATCTGATACATATACTCTTTTGCGTCGTTTTTCGGTATCTTTGAAATGAAGATGGTTATGCTTCCTGTAATACAGTTCCGCGCTTCTATAAGAATCCGTGAATTTCGGGAATCAAAACCTATTTCTCTTTTTGCTTCGAGAATTATTCTTTCGCAAAAACGGCGGGTGTTTGCATCGTCGCAGTTCATAGTCTCGTATGTTATACCGTATTTCAACTGGTCGTCGGCATCGACCGTGACCTTGATTTTCGATTCGTTTATCTGCTCTATGTACATTGCGTTTACCTCCGTCATCGTTCATATTATCATTATATAAAAAATTTTGTTTAGTGACAATGAATAAAAAAATGCACAGTTGACAATTTTGTGCATATATGGTAAAATACAGAATAAATATTATATAATACAGTACAATTCGCAGGGGGCGTTGAATATATGAAAATAACAGTTGTCGGTTGCGGCAGATGGGGCTCGTGCATTGCATGGTATCTTGACAGAAACGGTCATGATGTTACCGTTTTCGGAGAAGAGGACGCACCGACTTATGTAGGGTTTAAAGAAAACAGAACAAACGGCGTTGTGACTTTTCCCGAAAGCATACACCTTACGGCAGACCTTGACGATGCGCTGAACGGTGCGGAAACCGTCGTTATCTCTATTCCGTCACAGAATCTGCGTACTTTTATGCAGACCGCAAAAGCACACGATATCGGAAACAAGACGTTCGTTCTTTGTATGAAAGGCATCGAGGTCGAGACGGGAAAACTTCTCCACGAGGTCGTGGAAGAATATCTGCCGAAAACTTCATCTCTTGCCGTGTGGGTCGGTCCCGGACACGTTCAGGAATTTGTTGCGGGACATCCGAACTGTATGGTTATAGACAGTTTTGATAAAGATGTGACCGCAAAACTCATTTCCGAGTTTTCAAGTGATCTGATACGCTTTTATTACGGCACAGATATGATAGGTACTGAGATAGGCTCCGCAGTCAAAAACGTTATCGGCATTGCGGCGGGTATTCTTGACGGGCTTAACCGTTCTTCTCTTAAAGGCGCGCTTATGTCCCGCAGCACTTTCGAGGTCGCAAGGCTTATGAAAGCAATGGGCGCAAATCCGTTTTCTTCGTTCGGACTTTGTCACCTCGGCGATTTTGAGGCAACCGTCTTTTCGGAATATTCGCACAACAGGCAGTACGGAGAATCCCTTGTTACCGGTTGTGAAACGTTCGGTCTGGCGGAGGGGTACTATACCGTTGCCGCGGTTAAGAAACTTGCGGAAAAATATAATGTGGATATGCCTATATGCGAAGCCGTTTACGACGTTATTTATAACGGTGCCGATGTCAAAGACTCCATTTCAAAACTTTTCTCACGCAGTCAGAAAGAAGAGTTTATCATCTGAATCTGAAAATGTTACGCCGTCCGCAAAAAGCGGACGGCACGGTATGAAATCTTCTTACGGTTACAAAAAATTTGCAATTTACCCCTTGCATTTCAATGAAAACTGTGATATTATATATAGGCTGAATTGAAACGGCAAAACCGAATATGCGCTTGTAGCTCAGCTGGATAGAGTGACTGGCTACGAACCAGTAGGTCGGGGGTTCGAGTCCCTTCAAGCGCGCCAGAAAAAAGCACTTGCGTCAGCAAGTGCTTTTTTCAGTTATATTCGCTGCGTTCACTCAGCGAATATAATATCACTGCGCCGCAGTCGCAATATCACTTTTGCCGCAGGCAAAAATATCACTCCGAGCAGCGCGAGGTATATCACTAATTCACTTCATCTCGAATTCTGCGGTAAATATCATCTTGTAATATAATTATTTAAAATTGTTCTTGACATATGTAATTATTTATGATATACTCTTATCATTAGAAATAGATTTTGTCGCATAATCACATAATACATAAAATAACGTTCTATATAGTTAGTCCTAAAGCGCGCCACCGTATACTGTGTGCCTACCCAATTGGATTTATCTGCAGACGCGCAGTTGAAGTACCTGCTTCACGTGCGTCTGTTTTTTACTTTTACATTTTGTAATAGATATATTATAAATTCCAGTAAAATGTTGCTATCCGAGAGGAATAATATTATCTCATATTTAAGTATGTTTTGGGAAATCCGGAATTAGTTCAACTTCACCATCGTATTAGTAAAATTGCCGTAACTGCTGAGATAAATGGCTGATTGCAATAATTAAGGAACTCAGATTCGATGAAAAAACTCGAAACGGCTCATAACTCTGTAATAAAGAATAAATCACTGTATTAAATGACAACATCACCGTGCCGGCGATCGATGTATTCTTCGAATACCATGAAAACATTATATCACAAAAGACAAATGGCACTCGATTTTCATTTAAGTTTACAATATACATGATTTTATTTGGAGGTTTTAGAATGATTAACTGGAATTTATATAAATTGTCAAGGTTCAATGTTTCAACTACTGATAGAGATGGAAACATACTTCTCACCAACACGATAACAAACGTTTTTGTAAAAATCATTAACAACAAAAAAGTACCTATACCTTCCTTTGAGATGAATAAAAAATTGTTTGATCGTATGAGCAAATCCACTTTGAACAAAATGATTCAATATGGCGTGATTGTGAAAAATGAAATGAATCAAGATGGTGTGATTGATGATATATATATAGACACTGTTGAAAACAACAAAAGATTGGATATTGTGGTACTTACGACGAATCAGTGTAACTTTAGCTGTATTTATTGTTTTCAGAAAAGGGAGGAACACTTCTTAAACTTCAAACAATATGATGCGCTCATATTGTTTATTGAAGAAAAAATTAAAAAATATGGTTATCAGAATGTAAAGATTCGCTGGTTTGGTGGTGAACCGCTTTTGGGAATGGAAGGTATTCGTTATTTTTCTAAAAATATAAATGCTTTACGTAAGCAATACAATTTCACATATGGATGTGGAATTATTACAAATGGGTATTTGCTGAATCTCGAAACTTTTAAAGAGTTATATAAATATAATGTGGTTACTTATCAAATATCAATTGACGGTCTTCCTGAAATTAAACATAGAGTTATGAATAATGGTAATTCAACATTTGAAAAGATATTCGAGAATTTAAAAAAAATCAGAGATAATATAAAATTTCAGATGTTTTCAATTACTATCAGAATTAATTTTACAAAAGAGTTATTGGCACGCGCCGATGAAATTGTAAATCTTTTTTATAGCGAATTTGGAAACGATAAAAGATTCTGCTTTTCGTTTATTCCTGTGTTTGATTGGAGTTACAAAGATAGTGATTATATGAAAGCCGAGCGCTTGAATGCCGAACTAATTCATGAAAAGGATGTATCTAACATTATGAAGAAATATGGTGACAAGCTTGACTTTAAAGCATGGACTAATTTGCTGTTTGCGCATAATGATTGTTGGGCAGGATCTAAACACGGATATACCATCGATGCCAATGGCGATATTTTAAAATGTGATTTCAAGCTTGAAGGATTTGAAGAAAACAAAGTAGGCACTATTGATGAAAATGGTAATTTAAGTTTTAGTCATGAAAAAGAACGTCGATGGATTTTTGATACGCCTCTTACAGAATGCTATGCTTGTGAATGCTTTCCGCTGTGCCTGTCAACATCATGCGGTGCGGCAAGAATACAAGGAATTATGCAGAATAAATGTTTATCGTTTAAACAGCGTGTGCTAGACTATTTAGAAATAGAAAGCTACAATTCAAACAACCACTTTTTGGAGGTCTCATTATGATCGAAAAGCGGTTAAATCAATTATTAGAGGACAATGGTTTGTATGATTCGGACAGTGAAATGCAAGAAAAACTATTGTCAGAAATGGATTCTTTAAGATTTATTCAATTAGTTGTTGCAATTGAAAATGAATTTAATATAGGAATTCCTGATGAATACTTGTTATTACAGTATTTTAGAAAAAAAGATGAGATAGTGAAAATTATTGAAGAAACTGTATCATCTGAGTTTAAAAATGTAAATGATGTTGTTGAAAGAGAACAGTGCATAGGCTGTTTAGCATGTATCCAACTCTGCCCATATGGGAACTTGGAGATTTGTTATGGAAAGTTTCCATATCCTGTGCCTGTAGCGTTTGAGAACTGTGATAATTGTGGGATTTGTTTATTAGAATGTCCGGCTAAAGCCAATGAACATATTGACTCAGAAGATTTACGATAGGTGGAGGTAAAATCATCATGAAGAGACTTAATAAGAAGTGTCATATTGAGCTTTTTAAAGTAATACTTTGCGCAGGTATTGCACCGATGGCAACTTATGAAGCAGATTGTTGGAGCGGAGTTTGCTATAGCTCAGGATGTTACTCGAAAGGTTGTTAATGTAGTAATTATTAAATAACGAAAGTAGATGTACTTATGATCAAAAAAACTTTAAAAAAGAGACTTCATAACAAGGAAAATAAAGTGATTTTGTGCGCGGGTATCGCGCCAATGGCAACTTATGAAGCAGATTGTTGGAGCGGCGTATGCTACAGTTCTTCTTGTTATTCTATGGGATGCTGAGTACATAAATTTACTTGACTCAGCCGGACATTGCCAATTAAAATAAATCTCAAGGAGTAGTTTATGATTCGAGTGGCTATCATTGATACCGGTGTCAATTTAGAGCATCCTGACCTAATTAACAAAAACATATTATGCAAACGGATTGATGCCAAAGGTGAAGCATCATTTTTACAAGGTAATTCAGATCAAATTGGACATGGCACAGCCATTTGCGGAATATTGACGCAAGAAAATGATATTGAGGTAACCGTGTTCAAGATATTTGATTCTTTGGATGAAATTGACGAGGAGTTATTTCTGTCGGTTTTAGACTATATATGCAAAAACGAACGCTTTGATATCTTGAATTTAAGTTTAGGAATGAGTGCTGTTTGCCAATATAAAAAGCTGGAACAGATTTGCAGGGAGATTTCGGCTCATGGAACAATTATTGTTGCTTCTTATAATAATTGTGGATCTGTAACATACCCTGCTGCGTTTCCTTTTGTGATTGGCGTGGATTGGGATATAGAATGTAAAAAAAATAATGATTTCATTTTTTGTAAAAATGGTATCGTAGATGTGTATGGGAAAGGGATAAATCAAAAGCTGTGCTGGTCGAATACAAGCGATTATATAATCAACGCAGGCGCTAGCTTTGCTACCGCCCACATTTCATCAAATTTAATCCCAGTGCTTGAAACCGGCGAAGTAAAAACGTGTAGCGAAGCAAGACTGTTTTTAAAAAAGCGGGCTATAAAAAACATAAATGTTTATCATGCACCCAAGCAATCGCCCATTGATCTGAAGGATAAAAAGGTAGCCGTCTTTCCGTATAATAAAGAAATAATGTCAATCACGAACTATTCTGATTTGTTGTCATGTGAGCTTACACATATCTATGATATCAAACAAACTGGCAGGGTTAATCAATCCACAATTTCTTTTTCGCATAGAAAAGAACATATAAAAGGGTTAAAAATACAAAATTTTCAAGAAATCGTGAATGATGTAGACTCTATTGATGTTTTTATCGTAGGCCACTTGGAAGAAATCAATAGTATTACCAACCATGATTATACAAAAGACTGTATAGATTTTTGTCTAATGTATGGAAAAGCTATGGTTAGTTTTGATACAATAACCGATGTTATACTAAACCAGTTCTCGAAGAAAAATTTAATTTGTCACAACATGAATGTTGATAAAATTTTTTATGATGTTAGTGAAAAACTTAGAATCATTGGAACACCAATAATAACCGTTGTGGGAACTTCTTCAAAACAGGGAAAGTTTTCACTTCAATTAGAACTGCGCAAGAGATTTCTTGAAAACGAATATACAGTCGGTCAATTGTGTACAGAGCCTCAAGGTTATCTTTTCGGAATTGAACAAGTATTTCCTCTCGGATATGGGTCTAATATCAAATTCAGCGAAAAAGAGGTAATTCATGGGATTAACAATCAATTACATGAAATTGAAAAGTTGGGCAAAGATATCATTATAACTGGATTGCAATCTTACTTAATCAGTGATAAGCTTTATAATACTCATTTTTATCCGTCTTTGCAGACTGCCATATTAGCCGCTATCCAACCCGATGCGATCGTATTGGTTGTTAATTGCTACGATGCTGACGAATATATTATTCGGACGATAAAATTTGCCGAATCGGTCACTTGTTCTCGTGTCGTTTGCCTTGCACTGTCATTCAGAAATGTACAAGCGTCTTTTTCGCCTTTGGAACAAAATGTTGTAACGCTAACTGACGATGAAGTAATTGAACATACGCGCAGAATAGCCAATATAACCGGTATAATGTGTTTTAGCATAAATCAAGTTGACTGTATCTTTGACACAATAGTAAATTATCTAAATTAGGAGAGATGTAAATGGCATTGCAAAAAAAAGTATGTGAGGTAATAGTCCGACATAAATTTAGTCTCGTAATAAACCTATTGATTTCTTGTATTCTCGCAATTTCCGGTCTTTTTTCTTTGTACGCATAAGCATATTTCATTGATAAAGTGAGAAGTATTGTTGGCAAGAATTTGTCATAACAAACAGTCATAAAAAATCATCATAATAATCGACGACATTGATCGTCTGAACAATGAACAGATACGACTGATTTTTCAGCTTGTCAATTGCGTTGCGGGATTTCCGAATATGATTTATCTTTTGTCATTTGACAAAGATATTGTCGCAAGAGCATTATCCTTGCGTATTTGAGTTTGTGTGCAAAAATCTGGTCAGCAGGTAAAGAGAGGGGGGACTTTGAAAAAAATTCTATCGAAGAATATATAAAAAAATATATATATTGATACCGCATATGAGAAATTGCTTGAAATAAAAGGTACACAGGCATTTTCATCTTTACCTTTAAATCTAAAAAGAATTTTCATCGCTTTTTGGATGTGGTATAATTCAAAGTCAAAAGCCGAGCAGTACCATGATTTCTCGGAATCCAATGTTGATAAGTTGATTCCAGAGTGGGATACCTGAGAGTTGCTGTTTTAAATTGACGACAACAAAATTATCATGCTCAAAATAGGTCACGGGGCCATCTCGTCGCATGGTCACAAAACAAATAACCCTGCACGAAAGTGCAGGGTTATTTGTTTTGGATATGAAATCAAAGGGACTCGAACCCTGAGAGGGTAAAATGCGTTTTACGCCGTCTCTCAAAAAGTAACCGTTATTTCGCAAAAAAACGATTGACAAAGCTATATGTATATAGTAAAATGTTTACAGTAGCTATATACCCTTTTGCATGGTTTTACCCCGGAGGCATAATGAAAAATAGTTGGAAAAAAATCGCGGCCACTTTTTTGCTTGTTGCGGTCGCATTGAGTTGTTTTGTATTTTCCGCAAATGCACGGTCTGCGGCAACGTACCGTGAAACAGATATTGAAAATCAAAACTATGAAACAAATGATACGGCAAATTTTTCGCTCGGGAAAACGGGACTTCTCGATTCTCTTGCACAACTTCGCGTAAAAACGGACAGACTTTCGGAAACGTCGGAAATTCGTTTTATTGCGCCTATCGACAGTCTGAATTACGACAGCGCGGGTTTTGAACTTACGGTGAATGGGCTGTCACGAACCGTTTATGTGAAATACGCATATCCGGAAGTCGTTTTCGGAAACGGCAGTTTTAAGGCGTCCGAGATTTGTGTCGGTTCAAAGTATTTTATCACATACGCTTTGACGGACATTCCGCAGTCGGAATTTTATACCGAGATTTCGGTTCGTTCTTTTGTTTCCGATACTGACGGAAACTTTGTTTTCGGAGAATCGGTTTCAAAAAAAGTCTCCGATTGGTTTGAGAACGGAATATCTCTTGTTTCCGCACCGAACAGAACCGTTTATTACAAAGACGGCGAACTTGATGTTTCAGGCGCAAAGATTGAGGATATCGTTTCGGGAGACATCATAGATGTTGAATCTTCGATGATTTCAGGCGCGGATTTTTCGACGGTCGGCGAAAAAACGGTTACGGTCAATTATCTGGGCATGGAGACTCAATTTACCGTATCCGTTATAGAGAAAACAAAAGATTTTAGCATTAACGGCACATTCAATTCGCATATGGTGCTTCAACGCAATGCGAATACCCCGATTTTCGGGCTCGGTTCCGACGGAGATATTGTAACTGTATCGTTCGGAGAACAAACAAAACAGGGAACTGTCGAAAACGGCAAGTGGCAAATTGCGCTTGACCCGATGATTGCAAACGCAGAACCGCAATCATTGGTCGTGAAATCCTCCGCAGACGGAAATACTGTGGTATATGATGATATTCTTGTCGGTGATGTCTGGCTTGCTTCGGGACAGTCAAATATGTTTTTGCGTGTCGGAGATCTTTTTCCGTATGCATACGACAAAGACCCCTACGGCGATTTCGGAATAATAGAGCAACAGTATATTGTTATGAACCTTTATGATTCTTTTCATGAGAATGCGAACAATCCTCTCGTTCGTTCATGCTGGCAATGGCCGGGACATGAAAATATCAAATCGAATCATACTTCCCAAACCCCGTATGATGACATTCTGTCACGTTTGGAATGGGTCGCATGCGATAACAGCGATCCCGACCTGCTCGACCTTCAAAGCGCTTATGCGGTAAGTTTTGCTCTTAATATTCAAAAAGAAATCGGCGTGCCGGTAGGCGTTGTTTGCAGTTCGCAGGGTGGAACCACAATAAAAGAATGGCTTCCTATTGACAGCTCTTCAACGTCAGGTATCAAATACTACATGGACGGCAATAATTTTAAGGGCAATTATTACAATTCAAAAATTGCGCCGATGATGCCGTTTGCTTTCAGAGGTATTCTTTGGTGGCAGGGGGAATCCGACGCTCTCAAAGCGGGTTATTCCGAATTCAGTTCGTTTGCTCTTGATGAGGATGTGGACAGATACGGCGAATATCTCGAAAAACTTGTTTCCACATATCGCGGCGGGTTTACTTCATGCGTTGACGGCAAAATGCCGTTTATTCAATCTGCCATCGTTTATTGCAACGTTTCGGGCAATATTGATTTGCGCGATGCATGGAAACTGTTCCATGACAGACAACTTGCGGGCAATTACACAAAAAATATCGAAGATGCTTATACCGTAAATCTGTGGAGATACTGGATTTTCGGGCAGGCAGACAATATCCA
>ULQF01097825.1_pt1 | contig 14053 bp, 15 predicted proteins | sample 1954211 | NCBI WGS metagenome assembly ULQF01 (sample SAMEA4835648, study PRJEB28245) | human gut metagenome | biome: gut microbiome; material: fecal sample | place: Denmark | collected 2008 | reverse complement strand
TAACACTGTTTTTAATGCATCATATTTTTCTGATGTCCAATCTTTCGTGTAGCACTAAACTTTTTCGAAATCCAGTTTTTAGCTATAGGATAATTTTCAACTAACCAACTTCCTCCATCTTTAGCTAAATTCCAAATACCTCCAAATGTTGCTGAATAAAATTGTTTAAAAATATTAGGTTTCTTTAACTCTGCATATTCATGAATACCAGTTGCTCCCAAAATAGCTGCACTTAAAAAAATTGATGAAATTATAAGGTTTATTTTCTTTTGTTTGTCATCAGTTCCTTTACAGTCTTCTTTATCCTTTTTAGAACTTTTGCTTAAATACCGCGAATAACTTTCATTATACTCTGCGTTCCCCTCTGCACTGCAAGTTGAACAAACTTGGCTTAAAGACAATACAATAGCCATCAACCCTGAACATAACTTTTTCATAAAGTCCTCCTATAAACTTATTTGTGTTTATTTTAATAAATAGGAAACATTTTGTCAACACTTTTTACAAAAAAATTAAAAAATTTTTCACACAACTTTTTTGATTTTTTATTACATCGTTGCGGCTTTCATCATGAGGGCACATTCTAAACGTTTTTTCTCCAATTCACAAGAAATATCATGAGACTTGGCTATATCTCCTTCGTATTGCCAGCTATTTGCATTGCACCCCCCACTGCAAAAGAACTTTGCCCAGCAATTTTTACATTTTTCTTTTGTATAAATGTTAGTCTTGGCAAATTTTGTTTTTATTTCTTCGTTAAATGAATTTTCAACCACATTACCCATTTTCCACTGTTCATTTCCGACAAACTGGTGGCAAGGATAAACATCTCCATTTGGCGTTACTGCAATATATTCATTGCCACAACTGCAGCCTCTAAGTCTTTTTATTGCACATGGCCCTTGGTCTAAGTCTATCATAAAATGAAAAAAATTAAAGCATTTTCCTGATTTTTTTCGTTTTATCATTTCTTTTGCTAAAGTTTCATATTCTTCAAAAACTCGAGGCAGATCCTCTTTTTTTATAGAATAATCAAGTTTTGTATCAGAAACCACCGGCTCGATTGAAAGCTGATCAAATCCCAATTCTGACATTTTTATTATGTCCTTCGTAAAATCCAGATTATTTTTTGTAAAAGTTCCTCTCACATAATAGTCTTTATCACCGCGTTCCGCTACCAATTTCTGATACTTTGGCACAATTACGTCATAAGAACCGCTTCCGTTTGGCGATACCCTGAGTTTATCATTGACTTCCTTACGTCCATCAAGAGAGAGCACCACATTCGACATTTCTCGGTTAATAAAATCAATTTTGTCGTCTGTTAGCAAAAGTCCATTGGTCGTAATTGTAAATCTAAAATTTTTATCATGCTCTTTTTCGATACTTCTGGCGTATTCAACAGTCTTTTTTACAACGTCAAAATTCATTAAAGGCTCTCCACCAAAAAAATCGACCTCTAAATTATGCCTGTTGCCGGACTTTTCTATAAGAAAATCTATCGCTTTTTTAGCTATGTCAAAAGACATCAATTCTCTGCCTGTACCGAAATCTCCCTTAGCCGCAAAACAGTATTCACAGCGCAAATTACAATCGTGAGAAATATTTAGGCACATCGATTTAACCGGTGAATTTACCATCATTGAAGCAAATTTTTCGTACTCATCCTTAGTGTATAACTGTCCATTATTATACAGCTCGTATAGCTCCGAATATGTATCCAGAATTTCATTTCTGTCATATTTTTCGCTCAACTTCTCAACTATATCATCACTCAGAGTTTCTGCCATATTTTCATCGATAAAATCTAAAATTTCATACGCCAAATCATCCACAACATGCACTGCACCACTGTTTACATCTAAAACAATGTTATATCCATTTAATTTATATTTGTGTATCATAAATTTACTTGCTCCTACCTAAATCTAATTTTAACTTCTGTAAATCGCAATAAAATATAGAGGCGGAAAGAATTAACTTCCACCCCTAAAGTTAAATAAATTCAACAACAAAATTTACTTTTCGCATTTTTGGTTAGCAACCGTGCAGGAAGTTTTGCATGCTGACTGACAAGAAGCTTGACACTCTCCACAACCGCCTTTTGCTGCGCTCTCTTTTAAATTTGCTTTATTTAATGTTTTTACATGTTTCATCAAAACACACCTCTTTTTTCAATAAACTAACACAAATTATACCATAGTCGATATAAAATTTCAAATTTATTTGCTTTATTTACGTCTTTTTTTATTTACACCCAAAACTCCACCCACGGCACCCGAAAAGACCATTATCAAAAGCCTCATAAGCGTTATGTATGTAAATTTATCTCTAGAAATTATAAATGCAATAAGTGTAATAATTGCGAATAATAAAAAACCGGCAAAGGCGCCATAAACAAGACCTTTAGATCGATAAATTCTAATTGAAACATACCCAGAAACAAAAGCTCCAATAGCCGAGCAAAATATCGCTACAGATTGTATCATAAACTGTGGAATAGATTTAACTGCTACGAACAAAAATGCGAATAAAAATAAAAATCCTGCACATATCGCAGCACCAACTGCCACTCCAAACAATATTGCTTTTAAAGCAATATTAAAATCTGCATTCTTGTTATTTGATTTATCGTGCCTCAAAAATCATACCTCCTAAATATTGTTTAGTCTATAATTTTAAAAGTAAATTTATCTAATCAATATTCAAAAAGATACGTTAATATACATTTATTTTGCTTGATTGTTTTCTTTCGGCGTATCGCAACAAGCAATTGCCCATTTTTTTATTTTTATTTTGCTTCTATCCACACCTGTTTCAATGATAAATGATTCATTATCGTCTTTAATTGCCACTACACGACCAATTATTCCACCAATAGTAGTAATTTCATCTCCGATTTGAATATTATTTCTCATTTCGTCTTCTTGTTTTTTTCTTTTTGTACTCGGACGTATCATCAAAAAATACATTCCCACCAAAAGAACTGACATTATTACCACATTCATTAAACCTGCTGAACCTTCTGCGCTCATTTTAGCACCTCCAAAAATTTAACATTTTGATTATATCAATTTTTTCCCTTCATTGCAAGCAGTATTCAAATTCTTTGAGATAAAATTTGTTTAAATTTATTATAAAAATCATCAAAACCATCGTTATCTAATGATTCTCTTATTTTTTCCATTAAAGAATTATAAAAATAAAGATTATGCATTACAGCCAGTCGCATACCGAGCATTTCTCCACTTTTAAAAAGATGCCTTAAATACGCTTTTGAAAAATTTTTGCACGTCGGACAGTCACACGCCGAATCTAATGGTGAATCATCAAGTTCATATTTCGCGTTTAGAATATTAATTGTTCCTGTCCATGTGAATAAATTTCCATGTCGGGCGTTTCTTGCAGGCATTACGCAGTCAAATAAGTCTACGCCACGATAAACTCCTTCTAAAATATTTACAGGCGTTCCTACTCCCATTAAATAACGAATTTTGTCTGTCGGCATATGCGGTTCAACGGCTTCTATTGTTGCATACATTTCTTGTGCGGTTTCTCCCACCGCCAAGCCACCTATTGCATAACCGTCCAGCTCTAATTCTCGGATTTTTTTCATATGCTCAATTCGTAAGTCGGCATACGTACTGCCTTGGTTTATTCCAAAAAGCATTTGTTTTTTATTTATCGTGTCATCCAATGAATTTAATTTTTGCAGCTCATCTTTGCAGCGTTTAAGCCACCTTACAGTGCGTTCACACGAATCTTTTGCATAACTATACTCTGCGGGATTTTCTACGCACTCATCAAAGGCCATTGCAATTGTTGAACCCAAATTGGATTGTATTTGCATACTTTCTTCCGGGCCCATAAAAATTTTTCTGCCATCTATATGCGATGAAAAATACACCCCTTCCTCTTTTATTTTTCTCAGTTTTGACAAAGAAAAAACTTGAAAACCTCCACTGTCTGTTAATATTGGGCCATCCCAATGTGTAAATTTGTGAATTCCACCAAGCTTTTTTACAACTTCATCACCCGGTCGCAGATGTAAATGATATGTATTACAAAGTTGCACTTGGCATTTTATATTCGCTAAATCAAGAGCAGAAACCGCCCCTTTTATGGCTCCACACGTTGCTACGTTCATAAATGCTGGCGTTTGTATCGTTCCATGTGGCGTTACAAATTCTCCTCTGCGGGCATTTTTTTGAGTTTTTATCAACTTGTACACTAAAAAACTTCTCCTTTCATCGTATGAACATTGCATCTCCAAAACTGAAAAATCTATATCTTTCAGTAACAGCTTCTTTGTATGCGTTCAAAGTCTTTTCTCTTCCGGCAAAAGCCGACACCAACATAATCAATGTACTTTCCGGCAAGTGAAAATTGGTTATTAATGCGTCAATCACATTAAATTTGTAACCAGGGTAAATAAAAATGTCCGTCCAACCATCGCAAGGCGCTACTTTACCTTCATTTTTAAACATAGATTCCAGTGTTCGGCAACTCGTCGTGCCCACAGAAACAACCCTTCCACCATTTCTTTTTGTTTCAATTATGAGATCTGCTGTTTCTTTTGGAACTTCGAAATGTTCACTGTGCATCTTGTGTTTTGATACGTTTTTCACTTTTACCGGCCGAAATGTCCCCAGCCCTACATGAAGTGTTACAAAACCGATTTTTATGCCTTTTGCTTTTATTCTTTCTAAAAGTTCATTTGTGAAATGCAGCCCAGCTGTTGGAGCTGCTGCTGAACCTAATTCTCGTGAGTAGACTGTTTGATAGCGCTCTTTATCCTTTAACTCGTGAGTTATATAATGTGGAAGTGGCATTTGTCCAATTTTATCCAGCGCTGAATAAAAATTCTCTTCGCAAAAAAATTGAACTATTCTATTTCCATCTGACGTTACTGTTAAAACTTCACCTTTCATAATTCCATTTCCGAAAATAAACTTTGCTCCCGGCTTAGCTTTTTTCCCTGGCCCTGCTAAAGTTTCCCAAATATTTTTAGATTTTCTATTTAAAAGTAAAAACTCAACCATCGCACCAGTATCTTCTTTTTTTCCATAAATCCGTGCAGGCAATACTCTAGAATCATTTAAAATTAGGCAATCTCCTGGCATAAGTTCATCTATTATGTCATAAAAATGTTTATGTAATATTTGCCCTGTGCTTTTGTTTAAAATCATCAATCTAGAATGGTCTCTTTTTTCAAGTGGGTCTTGCGCAATTAATTCTTCTGGTAACTCGTAAAAAAAGTCTTTCGTCTTCAAAATCTATTCCCCGTTCATACCTATTAAGTTTAAAATTGACACTATATTTGAAAAATGCTATATTATTTTTAAAGAATTTTATATGCAAATCAAATCATCAACAAACTTAATTATATTTTATTGACTCATAGTTTACAACCGATTTCCATCAATATTTTATAATTTTACGAAAGGCAGGCTATTTCTGAGCTTTTTAGCTTTTGAAACATTTTTATGAAAAAGTATAATGTTGGAATTTTAGGTGCTACCGGTATGGTAGGACAACGTTTTATCACTTTACTCGCTGAGCATCCTTGGTTTAACATAACAATACTCGCTGCCAGCAAAAGTTCTGCTGGGAAAACTTATTCTGAGGCTTTAAACGGTCGATGGGCTATGTCTAACAATATTCCAGAAAAAGTAAAAAATATGCCCGTTTACGATGCTGTGGGCGATATGAAAAAAATTGTGGACTCTGTGGATTTTGTATTTTGCGCTGTCAATATGAAAAAAGATGAAATTAGAGCCCTCGAAGAAATGTATGCAAAGGCCGAATGTCCGGTAATTTCTAACAACAGCGCACATAGAACTACACCCGATGTTCCTATGATTATTCCTGAAGTTAACCCTGAACATATGGAAATTATTTTTAGTCAAAGAAAACGTCTCGGCACAAAAAAAGGATTCATCGCGGTTAAATCAAACTGCTCTTTGCAATGCTATGTTCCTGCAATTCATCCTCTGCTTGATTTTGGTGTTACAAATGTTCTTGCGTGTACTTACCAAGCTATTTCTGGCGCAGGAAAAACTTTTGAACGCTGGCCGGAAATGGTGGATAATATCATTCCTTACATCAGCGGTGAAGAAGAAAAGTCTGAGAGCGAACCTATGAAAATTTGGGGCAAAATTTCTCAAAGCGAAATAAAAAATGCTGTTGCCCCCAATATCACCACCCAGTGCATTAGAGTCCCTGTAAGTGACGGTCATTCTGCTGCGGTTTTCGCTTCTTTTAAAAATCCACCATCTTTAGATGAGATCATCTCTCGTTGGCAAACATACAAAGGGTTGCCTGATGGACCAAATCTTCCAAGTGCTCCAAAACAATTTTTGCATTACTTCGATTACCCATCTTTACCTCAAATACGCAGCGCCAGAGAGCTTGAAAATGGTATGGCAATTTCTATTGGACGTTTGCGCGCAGATTCTCAATATGATGTAAAATTTGTTTGTATGTCTCACAACACTATTCGCGGTGCTGCTGGCGGTGCTGTTCTAATGGCTGAATTGCTTTGTGCAAAAGGTTTCTTTGATTAAATTTTTACATATAGGAGACATTTTTATGAAAAAAATCATATTTAAAGGTTCCGGAGTGGCCATCGTTACTCCTATGCTTGATGACGGAAGCATAAATTTTGACGCTTTAGGCCAAATAATCGAATTTCAAATAAAAAATAAAACTGATGCGATAATTACTTGCGGAACAACCGGTGAAGCTGCCACAATGAGCGAGGATGAGCGATATGCTGTAATTAAATACACTGTAGAAAAAGTCGCAGGAAGAATTCCTGTTATCGCCGGCACTGGTAGCAACAACACTGAACATGCTCTTAAGATGTCAAAAGCAGCGCAAAATCTCGGTGTTGACGCACTTTTGATTGTTACTCCTTATTATAATAAAACCTCGCAAAAAGGCCTAATTGAGCATTATACTTACATTGCTGATAATGTGGATTTACCGATAATTTTGTATAATGTTCCTTCGCGTACAGGCGTTTCTATCCGTCCGGAAACTTACTTAGAGCTTTCTAAGCACCATAATATCGTAGCTGTAAAAGAGGCCAACGGAGATATTTCCTCTATTGCTAAAACTATTTCGCTTTGCGGAGATAATCTCGCTGTTTATTCCGGAAATGACGACCAAATTATTCCTATTTTATCGCTTGGTGGTCTCGGTGTTATTTCTGTTTTTGCAAATGTTTGCCCTCTCGAATGTCATGAAATTAATCAAAAATACTTCGATGGTAAATTGTCTGAAGCTAGAGATTTATTTTTTAAAGCAAATGACCTGATGAATATGCTATTTTGCGACGTTAATCCAATTCCTGTAAAAGAAACCATGAATCTGCTCGGATTTGATTGTGGAAACTGCAGACTGCCTCTTGTTTCTCTCTCTGCCAAAAATAAAGAGAATTTAATTACGGCCATGAAAAACTTTGGTCTTATTAACAGATAAATTTTTAGATAGGAAGTATAAAAATGACTAAAATTATATTAAGCGGCTCCAGCGGACAAATGGGGGGTACTTTAACCCAAGTTATTTCTGAGCGAAATGATTGCACTATTGTTGCTGGAATCAGTAAAAATTTCAGTAGCACTAGCAATTTTCCAACTTTTAATTCTCCAAATGAAATTAACGTAGACGCAGATGTAATCATTGATTTTTCTAATCCAGCTTTACTTAATTCACTTTTAAATTTTGCAATTCACAAAAAAATGCCAATTGTAATATGCACCACAGGATTTACTGATGAACAAATTACTAAAATCAAAGACGCATCGAAATTAATTCCTATTTTCTTTTCTGGAAATACGTCTATTGGAATAAATCTTTTAATCGAACTTGCAAAAAAAGCTGCTTTAGTTCTCGGTTCAAATTTTGATATTGAAATAATTGAAAAGCATCACAATAAAAAAATCGATGCGCCTAGTGGAACTGCTTTGATGATTGCAAATGCTATAAATTCTGTTAATAATCAAAACTTAAGCTACGTTTACGAAAGACATTCTAAAAGAGAGCCTCGAAGCAACAAAGAAATTGGAATTCATTCCATTCGTGGTGGCACTATTGTCGGCGAACATGATGTTATCTTTGCCGGAAAAGACGAAGTTTTGACTTTATCTCATACGTCCCAGTCAAAAGGAATCTTCGCCGATGGTGCCATCAATGCCGCCATTTTTATTTTGTCAAAACCTGCTGGACTATATACTATGTCTGACCTATTAAAATAAAAAAATAGCGCCGCGCGGTATAGTGCGGCGCATTTTTATTCAGTTAAAAAACCTTTTTATTTCAATTCTCGCATTTTCAATCGAGTCTGACCCATGAATAATATTTTCCGAAGTACAAAATGCGTAGTCTCCTCGAATTGTCCCTGCTGTTGCTTCTTCAAATTTAGTCGCGCCCATTAAAATACGCATTCCTTTTACTGCATTCTCACCTTCAACAATCATTGCTAAAACCGGTCCAGATGTCATATAAGAAACTATTTCTTGGAAAAATGGTTTGTCTGCAATATGTGCATAATGTTCACGAAGAATTTTTTCGTCTAAATTCAGCATTTTTGCATCAGTAATTCTGTACCCTTTTTTTTCTATTCTAGAAATTACTTCTCCCATCAAACCTCTTTTAATACAATCAGGCTTTAGCATAATATAAGTTTTTTCAATAGCCATATTGACACTCCTTAATTTAATTTTTCAAATATATAAAAAATTATTGCTATTTTAATCATCTAATTTTTATATTCCATAAGCCCCACAGGCAAATAAAACTTTCCACTTTGGTCTTTTAAAAAATTAACCGCTTTTATTACTGAAGCCAAATTTATTAATCCATATATATGCGGAAATTCTATTCCTTCAGTCCGTCTTTTTTCTCACTTAATTTTACTTTTCAATTTCTTCGCATCTATATAAAACAATTAAATCCTCTTCTATCATTTTTTAATTATCATTTGCTACTTCAACTAAATTTTTAAAGTTGAGCAGTGAATAAATTCATCTTTCTTTAACCGTAAAAACCTGAGTTTAAACTGTTTTCATAAACATTTCGTTTAGCTACGTGAAATACAATCATTTCAGTACTCATCTATAAATAAAGAGTCCTCACACGGCATGAGAACTCTCTTAAAGCTGGAGGCGCCACCCAGATTTGAACTGGGGATCAGGGTTTTGCAGACCCATGCCTTACCACTTGGCTATGGCGCCAACAAAAACTACTTTTTTAAAAATGGAGCGGATGACGAGGCTCGAACTCGCTACCTCCACCTTGGCAAGGTGGCACTCTACCAGATGAGCTACATCCGCAAAATCAAATGGTGCCTTCGGACGGAATCGAACCATCGACACGAGGATTTTCAGTCCTCTGCTCTACCGACTGAGCTACAAAGGCAAAAGATGGCGACCCGAAACGGGCTCGAACCGTCGACCTCTAGCGTGACAGGCTAGCGTTCTAACCAACTGAACTACCGGGCCATCTAATGGTGGGAACAACAGGGCTCGAACCTGTGACCCTCTGCTTGTAAGGCAGATGCTCTCCCAGCTGAGCTATGCTCCCACAATAGCATCGCCATTTACTAAAAAAACTCACCGGCGATGTTATTAATAATAACCCATCTTTTTAAATCTGTCAACACTTTTTTTGAATTTTTTGAAAAAATTCAAAAATTTTCTTAGTTTGCCACCGAGATTTCCTTTTAGTTTTTAATTTTGTTTATTAGTTGCCTTTGATAAATCATATTCATATTATTGCAAATTGTTTACATTTTTTTTAATATTAAAATCTTCTTTATAAATCAAAACACCTTCTACATTTATTTCATTTAGTGCTTTGCAAAAGTCAAAACCAAGCGCCACCTTACTTTCATATAAGTCTCTCAATGGCACCATAACAAATGCGCGTTCTTTTATTCTGGGGTGAGGCAAAATCAGATTTTCCGTGCAAATAGAAGCATCCTGGTACAGCAGTAAATCTATATCAATTATCCTTGCCGCGTTTTTATATGATCGTATTCTCCCCATCGCTGCTTCTATTCCTAAACAGCCTCCGAGAAGCACTTCTGGTAACAAATTCGTTTTTATTTTTACGCAACAATTCAAGTAATCATTTTGTTTATCCGGCGCTTGAAATGGCTTAGTTATGTAAATTGAAGAAACCTGTTCAATTACAGTTTCCGGTAGTCTTTGCAACGAGTCTATAGCACTTTTCAAATTTTTTTCTCGGTCAAATAAGTTTGTACCAAGCGCAAGAACTGCTTCTTTCATTAAAAATCATCTCTCGTTCTAAAAATCTCAACTGCAACATAATCAAATTCCGCTTTAATTGGTGCTTCAGGTTTCTTTAGGCAAATATCTACTGATTCTATCGAGTTGAACTCTAAAAATATCTGCTGGGCAACTCTTTGCGCAACTTTTTCTAATAAATCGTATTTGTCTTCGTTTAAAACTTTAACCGCTGTTTTTAATATTTTTGCATAACTTACCGTATCGTCGATATTATCTGTATTCCCAGCTCTCTTCAAATTTTTGTACGCGGTAATATCCAAAACAAAATTTTGTCCAATCACTTTTTCCTCCGGATTTACTCCGTGATACGCAAATATTTTAAGACCTTTTATAATAATTTTATCCAAAACTCAGCCCTCCAAACTAGATTTCAAAATCGCGTCTGCAACTTTCGCCGCTTGAACAGCTTCTTTCACGTCGTGCACTCTAATTATATTAGCACCATTTAAAATCGCTATCGTATGTGCCGCAATTGTTCCCGGCACTCTTTCTATAAAAGGCGGATTGCCGCATGGAGCTCCTATCACCCTTTTTCTCGACGCGCCAACTAACATAGGAACATTTTTTATCACATATTTTTTTAAATTTTTAATTACATAAAGATTTTCTTCATAAGTCTTGCCAAATCCAATCCCCGGGTCAAAACAAATTCTGCTTTGAGAAATATCATTTTCAATCATTTTATTCAGCTGCAAATCAAAAAAATTTTTCATTTGAGCATTAGTTCCGTCATGCATAACTATACAACCACAGTTACTTTTCGCTGCGACTTTCATCATTTCCTCATTTTTAAAGCCATTTACGTCGTTTATGATATCTATACCTTCATTCAACGCTTCTTTTGCCACTTCAGGATAAAAAGTATCCACAGAAATTGGCACGTTAATTCGCCCTTTTAAAACTTTCAAAACTGGCATCAATCGCATCAGCTCTTCTTGCGGAGTTATCTTTGTGTGGCCCGGTCGTGTTGACTGGGCTCCAATGTCAATTATATCAGCTCCGTCGTTCTTCATTTGTAACGCGTGACCAACTGCTGATTCAATATTAAACCACTTGTTTCCATCGGAAAAAGAATCTGGTGTAACATTTAAAATTCCCATTACATAGGTTTTTTTGCTTAAATTTAATGTAAACTTACCTGCTTCAAAAATTTTCATAGGTACTAAAGTCCTCTTTCTAACATATTTAACGCTTCGGTTCTCTTTTGCAAGTCATTCTTCAACGAGCCATAAAACGCTAACGTTTTAGTCTTAGCACCTGCGGCTTTAACCCCTCTCATCGTCATACACAAATGTTCTGCCTCTGCTTGTACAATCACTCCCTCTGCTTCTGCTTTTTCATAAATAAATTTCGCTATCTGATTTGTCAACCGCTCCTGAACTTGTAGTCTTTTGGCAAAGCAGTCCACAATTCTCGCAAACTTTGACAATCCTATTATTTTCTCTTTTTTAGGTATGTAAGCCAAGCTAATTCTTCCAATAAACGGTAACAAATGATGTTCACAAATCGAATATAAAGGAATATCCTTGATGACAATTATTCCTGAGGTACACTCTGGTTCATCAAAAAATTTCAAATGGTCACAAGGGGTTGAATTCATTCCAGAAAGTAACTCTTCGTACATTTTAGCAACTCTTTTAGGCGTTTCTCGAAGCCCCGCTCTATCTTCATCTTCTCCTAGCGCAATCAATAAATCAAAAATAGCTTTTTCTACTTTTTGTCTGTTAATTTTTAACTCCTCCCAACTGCAAAATGAAAATCTAAATTATATTTTAAACTATTAATAAAATTTCGTCCAGAAAAATAACAAAAATAAAAAGAGCCTGCTTATAAGCAGACCTCCTAAATGTTGGTGGGAGATGGTGGATTCGAACCACCGAAGTCATAGACAACAGATTTACAGTCTGCCCCATTTGGCCGCTCTGGAAATCTCCCATAATATAAAAAGTTGGAGCTGGTGGACGGACTTGAACCCCCGACCTGCTGATTACAAATCAGCTGCTCTACCAACTGAGCTACACCAGCTAATATTTTTTACTTTTGATTATTATATCATGATACAAATAACTTGTCAATACCTTTTTTATTTTCAATCAAAATTAAAGTCCCCTCAGCAGTACTGAGGGGACCTCTCTTAATAATTTAAGCTTTGCTCATAAAAAGACAGTATTTTATGCAAACCTTCTGACCCAACGCCTTCTCCATACTTCCAATTGCCTGATAAAACTAAAGGTGCATTCTCTGTTACCACTACGTTATCGTCTTTACCTATTGCTTTTGTATCACCTTTTAAAGAAGTAAACAAACCAGCACTTTTGTAATCAATATTTTTATCTAATACGCCCTTTTTTATATGCTCACCTTTTTTATAGTTCTCCGCCTTTATAACTATCTGGTTTGCTAGGTCAGTCAAATTATCTTTAATATCTTTTACATTTTCAATTTCATCTAAAGTTTCAATCTTGCTTAAAGTTTCTAACAAATACTCAGCCTGTTCAGTTGCTGTACCATTAAAAAACATATCGTAATTAAGCTTATAAGAACTGAGCCTGTTTTGTATTTCTTTTTTCATATCTATTTCTTCTGTGTGTTCTATAATCTTTCCACTTCTGTCTTTCGCCGCAATTGTAACAAAGCATTTAGTAGTTCCAGCAATATATTGTGCTTTAATAACATAATTATCTTCATTCTCTTCTATATCTTTTAATATTCCTCCAAAATTACCTTCGATGTTTGCAGCTAAATTGAGCGCAATTCTTCTTTGATCTCCCTCTGGTACTTCAGATATATTCTCAACCTCTTCTGTTGCATTCTGCTCATAATTTTCACATATTTTTGTTTCTATTTCATATAAAATACAGTTGTCAATCCATTGTTTAGATTTCTCCCTTAGCATATTTTTCTTAAGACTGCCTGGACAATCTTCCGCTAAATTCCTTATACCTTGCATACGCTTTTCTCGCGCTTGGGTGTTAAGTTCATTTACAAATTTTTCTAAATCAATAGACTCTTTCACAGTACCATCAATCTCGCTTACCACCGTCACTAATTTTTTATCTTCAGACACAGATTTAACAACCGAGTCATTTGTATTTTCTATTTCCTCCACGTACTCAGCCAAATTTTCTATAACTATAGGCAAATCAGCATTTGTATACTCTACAGATCTTGATCTTACTTTTTCTCTAAAATTGGTTTTAATTGCCTCTTTTATGACCCCTATCTCTGTTTTAACTTCATTTTTTATCGATTCTTCATTAAGATTCTTCACAAACTCATCCACATTTATAGTTGCTTTCTCCGTATGAGAATTTGTTCCCCAAAACATACCTGGTACTTCTCCGGTTGCAGACAATGTAATTATATTTCCTTTCCTAGTAATAACAATGTCTTTAAATACCTCTTCACTTACACTGTCTGTTATATTTTTAGCAAACGTCGTTGCATCTTCCACAGACATAGACCTTCCGTTAGCAATAACAGCTTCATTAAAGGCAGCTCTTATACCATCCTCTATACTACTTTTTATATCATTTACGTGCTCCTTTAACGCTTCTTTTGTTGTAGTATTGTTAGCAGTCATTATCTCTTCTTCATTGTTATCTTCTATCACATTGTTAGCATCTATTATCTCTTCTTCATCGTTATCTTCATTAGCCTTATTTTTATTATTATTGTCATCGTTTTCTTCGTTTTTATCTTCTTCTTCGGTATTTTCTATCACATTGTTAGCATCT
>ULQF01056405.1_pt1 | contig 14442 bp, 13 predicted proteins | sample 1954211 | NCBI WGS metagenome assembly ULQF01 (sample SAMEA4835648, study PRJEB28245) | human gut metagenome | biome: gut microbiome; material: fecal sample | place: Denmark | collected 2008 | reverse complement strand
CTTATTTTTTGCATTCGGATATAACCCCACAACCGGAATCCGATGTTTCTTCGTCTTTTCAAATTCTGCCGTAATATCTGTCTCTTTTGTCTTCCCCACTACTGTCATGGTTACTTTGCAGGCATCCTTCGTCTCAAATAAAATATAAGCTGAAAGTGGTGAATTTCCATAAGGATTCAAAAGAACTTCCGGATTTTCCCAGGAAGTTTTTCCATACTCCAGCATTTCTTCAATCTCTTTGTCTTTTTTATAAGAAGCATCCAATGTTGATTTTTTTGTCTTTATGGTATCCGATACTACTTTCGGCCCAGAATGCTCCCCCAACACCTCTGTATTCTGTGTTTCTTCCTGACTCACCGCTTGTTCTACAGCTGTCTCATCATCTTTTTTGCCACAAGCAAAAAGCGATAATGCCATACTACTGCCAAGTAAAATAATACCGGTACAATATATAATCTTGTTCCACTTTTTCTTTTTTCTCATATTGATCCTCTTTTCTCAATTTCACTGTATTAGTAGTTTAAACTATATTGCCAAAGAAATCAACTAGTACAATGAAAATTAAATGTATTATATTTTAAACAAAATGCTCTTTCGATCGTGCTTAGCAAAAGTGCACTCATAGCATAGTTGTATTATAAAAAAGGAAAGTATCGAAAACAATTTCTTTCAATACTTTCCTTACTTTTAGACAAAGTAAATGATCTGCTTATTTTGCATAATCAACAACTCTGGATTCACGGATCACATTAACTTTAATCTGTCCCGGATACTGAAGTTCTGCTTCAATCTGTTTTGAAATATCACGAGCCAGCAATACCATTTCATCATCATTAATCTGATCAGGAACCACGATCACTCGAACTTCTCTACCTGCCTGAATGGCAAAAGATTTGTCAACACCTTTGAAGTTGTTTGAGATATCCTCTAATTGTTTCAATCTGTTTGTGTAGGTTTCTAATGTCTCTCTTCTCGCTCCCGGGCGTGCCGCCGATATTGCATCTGCTGCCTGTACGATACAAGCGATCATGCTCTCCGGCTCTACATCACCATGGTGAGCTTCTACTGCATTGATGACCAGTGCGGATTCTTTGTACTTGCGGCACAATTCCACACCAAGTTGGATATGGGAACCTTCCATATCATGGTCAACGGATTTACCGATATCATGAAGCAGTCCGGCACGTTTTGCCATACGAACATCTGCTCCCATCTCTCCGGCCAGCAATCCGGAAAGATGCGCTACTTCGATTGAATGCTTCAATGCATTCTGACCATAACTTGTACGGAATCTCATTTTTCCTAAAAGGCGAATCAGTTCTGGATGGATGCCATGTACACCGACTTCCAACGCCGCTGCTTCTCCTTCTTCACGAATCATCGTTTCAACTTCTTTTTTTGCTTTTTCAACCATTTCTTCGATTCTGGCTGGATGAATTCTTCCATCCACAATCAATTTTTCCAAAGCGATTCTGGCTATTTCTCGGCGAATTGGATCAAATCCGGATAAAATAACAGCTTCCGGTGTGTCATCAATGATAAGATCAATACCTGTCAGGTTTTCTAACGTACGAATATTTCTACCTTCTCGTCCGATAATTCTACCCTTCATCTCATCACTTGGCAATGGCACTACAGAAATCGTAGCTTCTGACACATGATCAGCGGCACATTTCTGAATTGCATTGATGATGTACTCTTTTGCTTTCTTATCTGCATCATCCTTTGCCTGACGTTCCAACTCTTTTACTAAAACTGCAGTCTCATGTTTTACATCTTCCTCTACAGTTCTCAATAAATAATCTTTCGCCTGTTCGGAGGTGAGTCCGGAAATCTTTTCTAATTCACGCAAATGGCTTTCACGAAGCTCTTCGACTTTTTGTTTCTCTTTTTCGAAATCCGCTTCCTTTGCTGTGAGTTTAGATTCCCTTTTCTCGAGTGCTTCTAATTTCTTGTCCAAAGTTTCCTCTTTACCCAGCACACGTTTTTCATAGCGCTGAATTTCCGCTCTTCTTTCTTTGGTCTCTCTTTCAAGATCATTTTTTGCCTTGAGATTCTCCTCTTTGGCTTCCAAAAGAGCTTCTCGTTTTTTGGTCTCAGCTGTCTTCAAAGCATCGTCAATAATCTCTCTTGCTTTCTCCTCTGCACTTCCAACCTTTGCTTCACCAACTTTAATACGGTAAGAAATCGCACTTTTCCATGCAATTAATGCGGAAATAGCAATTACAGCAAGAATTACGATGATTGAGCCAACCACAAAACCGATCGTCAACTGTGGCACAAGAGCACCTCCTTTATTTAATTATCATTGCACATAAATACAACACTTAAATTTTACACTTTTTATGCTCAAATGTCAAGTTTAGAAAATACTTTCTTTATTTGTGAAATTTCATATCCTTTTCGACCTAAATACGCAAATATTTTATCCCGCTCTTTTCGATCAAGTTCCGGAAACTCTCGGCCTTTTAACCTTTTCAACGTAAGAGACTCAATCGCTTCCTGCTCATCAATCCCTCCTTGGTTAAACACAATTTCTTCAATCAGCTCCTGGGAAATGCCTTTCTGCTGTAATTTAAAATAAATTTCTTTTTTGCTTCTTTTTCCTGTTTGAAACATCAAATAATTTTCCACATATCTTCGGTCATCAATATAACCGAATGACATAACATAATCCATCGCCTGCTTAGATGCTTTTTCCGAAAAACCGGCACGATACAATTTATCTTCCAATTCTTTTTTTGTTCGATCTTTATAGGCAATCCATTCCATCGCCTTTTTCGCCGCTCGTTTCCCCTCTTCATCCGCAAACGAATATCCATCTCTTTTTTCTTCCATTTTCCCTCCTGGTATTCTTTTCCTGCTTTTCGTATGATAGAAATCGACGTTACGTCCAATTTGTGTGGACATAACGTCGATTTTTATATCTCTGTGACAAATAATCGCTGATTATTTGTCAGATGCTTGCTTTTCCTTTGTTGTTTTCTTTGCGGTCGGAGTTTCTTCCTTCTCCTTCTCTTCTTCTGCCTCCGGATTTAAGTATTTATTACGGACAAGAAGTTCCACTTCATCAAATACCGCCGGATTGTCTGCCAGATATTTTTTCGCATTTTCGCGGCCCTGACCAATCTTCTCTCCTTTATAAGAATACCAGGCTCCGCTCTTTACGATAATATCTTCTTTGGCTGCCAGATCCAGAACATCTCCCTCACGGGAAATTCCTTTTCCAAACATGATATCAAATTCTGCCTCTTTAAAAGGCGGTGCTACTTTATTCTTCACCACTTTTACGCGAACATGATTACCAATCATCTCACCTGCCTGCTTCAAAGTTTCCACACGACGAACATCCAGTCGTACGGAGGAATAGAATTTCAATGCACGTCCTCCGGTCGTAGTCTCCGGATTTCCGAACATAACTCCAATTTTCTCACGAAGCTGGTTGATAAAGATAACTACGCAATTTGTTTTATTGATAACACCAGTCAATTTACGAAGTGCCTGACTCATCAAACGTGCCTGCACACCAACATGACTGTCTCCCATATCTCCATCGATCTCTGCTTTCGGAACCAATGCCGCTACAGAGTCAACAATAACGATATCCAGTGCACCGGAACGTACCATCGTCTCAAGGATCTCCAACGCCTGCTCTCCACAGTCCGGCTGGGAAATGTAAAGTTCATCAATATTTACACCGATATTTTTTGCATATACCGGATCCAATGCATGCTCTGCATCAATGAATCCTGCAATTCCTCCACGCTTCTGAGCTTCTGCAACCATATGCAGAGCAACTGTCGTCTTACCACTGGATTCTGGACCATACACTTCGATAATACGTCCACGAGGTACTCCACCAACCCCCAGTGCAATATCCAAACTCAGTGCTCCGGATGGAATTGACTCAACATTCATCGTCGCTGCCGTATCTCCCAATTTCATAACGGAACCTTTTCCGTATTCTTTCTCAATATGGGCAATTGCCGCTTCCAACGCTTTTAATTTATTTTGATCTTTTTCTGCCATTATTAACCTCCAATTTTCTATCTATGCAAACAGCTTTTCGGAACATTTGTTCTGTTTTATTTTATACTACTACAAATTTTTATGGTTGTCAATTACTTTTTGGGAAATTAAATGAAATAATTTTTATTCAGAACAAAAGGCACAATATAAGTGTATCATGCCTCTTCTTATTTGTAAAGAAGATAATTTTGTGTCAGGTTAACTGATTTACAGAAAATTTCATCTTGTAATTTGGGGGAAGGCGTCTGTGATGGCTCCGCACACGCCAAATCTTGCTTTTTCTTTTTTGGCGTGTGCCCGTGCCCTGTTGGGAGGTGCTCCGCACACGCCAAATTTTGCTTTTTCTTTTACGTGCAAGCACGACGATTTGCTGGTTCTTAAGCATCCCCCTGAATATTTCCTTTTTATGTTAAAAAAAGTATGAACTAACGATGTTCATACTTTGATATCTGTGTGATTATTTAATGAAAGCGGAGAACACTTTTTTCAAATCCTCCAAAGTTTCCACCCGATTGATCTCTCTTCGGATGGCTGCAGAATGTGGATATCCTGCGGTATACCATGCGATATGCGTCCGCATTTCCCGCATTCCATACAATTCGCCCTTCCACTCTGCCTGCATTGCGGCATGTCGTTCGATCATGGCGTAAAGTTCTCGGATCCCCGGTTTCGGAAGTATTTCTCCGGTTTTCATGTAATGGCGGATCTGTTCAAAGATCCACGGATTCCCTCTGGCACCGCGGCCGATCATAAAGGCATCGCATCCGGTTTCCTGCCACATTCTGTCCACATCGGCACCGCAAGTAATATCGCCATTTCCAATGACCGGAATCGAAACCGCCTCTTTGACTTTGCGGATGATCTCATAATCCGCTTTTCCGCTGTAATACTGCTCTCTCGTACGCCCATGTACCGCTACCGCGGAAGCTCCTGCTGCCTCTGCTGCCTTTGCCAGATCGACTGCCTGGCATTCGCCATCGCGGAAGCCTTTCCGAAATTTTACAGTGACCGGTTTGTGAATCGCTCGCACGGTTTTTCGTATGATTTCTTCTGCGAGCGGAATATTTTTCAAAAGAGCAGAACCCTCTCCGTTATTGACAACTTTTGGCACCGGACATCCCATATTGATGTCCAGAATGTCAAATGGCAGTTCCTCGATACGTGCCGCCATCTCGCTGATAATGTCCGGATCTGCTCCGAATAACTGCAAAGACACGGGACGCTCCTCGGGATTTATTTCCAATAATGGCTGTGTGTTTGGGCTGTTATAATAAATGCCTTTTGCACTGACCATTTCTGTACAGATCAGATCCGCCCCCATTTCTTTACAGATTTGGCGGTACGGAAGATCCGTCACACCTGCCATCGGCGCAAGAATCAATTTTCCCGGGATCTCGACATCTCCAATCTTCCAGGACTCCTCCACATTCATAGGCTTATCCTTTCTGACGGGACGCTTTTGTCTTTTCATAGATCAACCGGATTCCCTGAAGTGTCAGGTGTGCATCGTACACATCGATGGAATCTGTTGCATCGGCGACAATTCTTCCCAGTCCACCTGTGGCAACTACTTTGATATCGGATATCCCGGATTCTTCCTTAATTTTTCGGATAATATACTCGGTCTGGCCTACCGTACCATACATAATTCCTGCCTGCATACTGGTGATCGTATTTTTCGCAAGAATCGTCTCCGGCATCTTGATCTCAATCTCCGGAAGCTGTGCCGTACTGGACCAAAGCGCCTTTGTGCTGATCTTAATTCCCGGGCAGGTAACACGTGCCGCAAAAACACCATCTTTTGTGACAAGATCGTATGTCGTCGCCGTTCCGTAATCCACCACGATCACAGGACCACCATAAAGATCATAAGCTCCTACGGCATCTACAATACGGTCTGCTCCGATCTCGCTCGGATTTGCCGCCGCAATATGAATCCCGGATTTGGTCCCTTCACCTACCACATACGGAGTGCAGTGAAAATATTTTTTAATGCCACTTACCAGCGAATACATCACTTTCGGCACGACCGAAGCAATGATCACATCATCAATCGTTGCTTCCGAAATATGCTGTCGCGACAACCCTTCCACGATCGCATCACCAAATTCATTGGACGTACGTGGAATATTGGTTGTCAAGCGGAAAGTTGACCGTAAAATTTCTCCTTCAAAAACACCAAATGTCAAATTGGTATTTCCGATATCTATCGTTAATAACATCTCTTTTTCCTCTTATTCTTCTTTACCGGCAAAAAAGGCACGGTAATATTCTTCTAAACTTGAAAACAATTCTTCGTGTTCCTGACGCATCTGCTTAATCTTCAGATAACTTCCGATTTCATCGTAAAAGAAATCATTTTCTTTGGCAGTCGTAGACATATACAAAGAACCGTCTTCTTCAAATTCCATCGTAAACACACCGCCGACATCTGCCGTCAGCATCACACTCAGTATTTTCAATTCTTCTTTAATCCCTTCCGGCAGAGATTCGTACCGGGGATTCAGATAAAATTTCTGCTCATATGCACTGCAGGCACATAAAACCTGATTTTCATCCATGGGTTACTTCCTTTCGCTCATCGGCACATAAGGTTTATGCGGACAAACCGCTTTGTAAGCCGGACGGATAATCTTTCCGGCATTTACAAGTTCTTCCAGTCGATGTGCACTCCAGCCGGCGATTCTTCCGATGGCAAAAATCGGGGTATACAACTCGATCGGAAGTCCCAGCATACTGTACACAAGTCCGCTGTAGAAATCGATATTGGCACTGACACCTTTGTAAATGTGGCGTTCTGCACCGATTACTTCCGGTGCAAGTTTTTCTACTTTTTCATATAACGCATACTCTTTGAGCATATTCTTTTCTTCCGACAACTTCTTTACAAATTTACGAAACGTCTTAGCACGCGGGTCAGAGATCGAATACACTGCATGACCCATTCCATAAATAAGTCCGGAACGGTCAAATGCCTGTTTATTCAACAACGCCGTCAAATACGTTTTTATCTCTTCATCGTCTTCCCAGTCGTGTACATTTTTCTTCATATCTTCAAACATCAAAGATACCTTTTTATTGGCACCGCCATGTCTTGGTCCTTTAAGGGATCCAAGCGCCGCCGAGATGGCTGCATACGTATCGGTTCCGGAAGACGTTACGACGTGGTCCGTAAAGGTTGAGTTATTTCCTCCGCCATGTTCTGCGTGAAGAACCAGCGCGATATCCAGGATCTTTGCTTCCAACGGTGTAAATTTACTGTCCGGACGGAGCATGTGTAAAATGTTTTCTGCCGTCGAATATTCTTCTTTCGGTGGATGCAGGAAGAAACTGCTGCCTTCATGGAAATAATTGGCAGCCTGGTATCCATACACCGCAAACATCGGCAGAAGTGCAACCAGTTCCAGACACTGCCGAAGAACATTTTCCGTCGTCGTATCATCCGCTTTTGTATCATAAGAATACAAGGTAAGCACACTTCGTCCAAGCGTATTCATCAAATCAGAACTTGGTGCTTTCATAATGATATCACGGACAAAGCTGGACGGCAGACTCTTGCGGTACTCGGCAAGAATGTCCTTCAGATCCTCCAGCTGGTTCTCTGTCGGCAATTCACCAAAGAGCAGAAGATATACCACTTCTTCGTAGCCGAAACGTTTTTCCTGCAAAAATCCATCGACAATCTCTTCGATATCGATTCCCTGATAATACAATTTTCCTTCACAAGGAACCATATCATGGTCAACGACAGTGTAAGAACGAATCTCGGAAATCTCCGTCAATCCGGTAAGTACACCCTGACCGTTTAAGTCACGTAATCCTCGTTTTACTTCATATTTATCAAATAAAGTAGAGTCAATCGTACTGCTGGCTTCACATACATCCGCCATTTTCTGTAACCATTCGTGTTTATATTCCAAATCAAGATTTTTATTCATATTGGCCCTCCTTAACTGTCTGATTTTCTATTTTTTTACAATGTCGCAGCCATTACTGCTTTGATCGTATGCATACGGTTCTCGGCTTCTTCAAATACCACATCTGCGTAAGTTTCAAACACTTCATCTGTCACTTCCATCTCGGTCAAACCGTATTTTTCATAAATCTGTTTTCCGATTTTTGTCTTAAGGTCATGAAATGCCGGAAGGCAGTGCATAAAGATTGCCGTATCCTTGGCATTGTCCATCGCTTTCTTATTTACCTGATATGGCGACAAGGCTTTGATACGCTCTTCCCATACTTCTTCCGGTTCTCCCATAGAAACCCAGACATCGGTATACAAAACATCGGCATCTTTTGTGCCTTCTTCCACACTCTCGGTCAGTGTAATCGAACCGCCGGATGCCTTGGCGTATTCCTCGCACTGTGCTACGAGCTCCGCATTTGGGAAATATTCTTTTGGCGCACATGCTGTAAAATGCATTCCCATTTTCGTACAGGCGATCATCAGGGAATTTCCCATATTGTAGCGGGCATCTCCCATGTAAACAAGGTTAATGCCTTTCAATTCTCCGAATTTTTCCTGAATTGTCAAAAGATCTGCTAACATCTGTGTCGGGTGGTATTCATTGGTAAGTCCGTTCCAGACCGGTACTCTGGCATATTCTGCCAGTTCTTCTACGATTTTCTGTCCGAATCCACGATACTCAATTCCGTCGAACATTCTTCCCAATACCCTCGCAGTATCGGCGATGCTTTCTTTCTTACCAATCTGTGAACCCTGTGGATCCAGATATGTAACCCCCATCCCCAGATCATGGGCTGCCACTTCAAATGAGCAGCGTGTTCTTGTACTTGTCTTTTCAAAAATCAGCGCAATATTTTTTCCCTCATGCATCCGATGGCTGATCCCATTTTTCTTCTTTTCCTTCAATTCTTTTGATAATTGCAAAAAATATCCGATTTCTTCCGGTGTAAAATCTTTTAATGTCAAAAAATTACGTCCTTTTAAATCCATGATTAACCTCTTTTCCGCAGTACATTCTGTCTGCTGTTTTTAAGAATAAAGAGGGGGGTTCTCTCCCGGACAGACCGGTAGCAAAGAATCCCCTTCTCCTGTTTATTCGGTTTCTTTTACACTTTCCACAACGGCTTTGGCAAGACCGGCTACCCCTTGAATCTCTGAAGGAATAATAATCTTTGTCGCCTTTCCGTCCGCTGCCTTTTCAAATGCTTCCAGACTCTTTATCGTCAATACCGCTTTGGACGGATCTGCTTCATTGAGGAAACGGATTCCCTCTGCCGTCGCTCTCTGTACCGCTTCAATCGCCTGTGCACGACCTTCTGCTTCACGGATCATCGCTTCCTTCTTCGCTTCCGCACGAAGGATAGCAGCTTCTTTTTCCGCCTCTGCTTCGAGGATCGCCGATTCTTTCTTTCCTTCTGCTACCAATACAGTGGATTTCTTTTCCCCTTCTGCACGAAGAATCGACTCACGGCGCTCACGTTCTGCCTTCATCTGTTTTTCCATCGAGTCCTGAATTTCACGCGGTGGAATGATGTTTTTCAATTCCACACGGTTTACTTTGATTCCCCATGGATCCGTTGCAATATCCAGATTAGAACGCATATGCGTATTGATTGTCTCACGTGATGTAAGTGTTTGGTCAAGTTCCAGGTCTCCGATGATATTACGAAGTGTCGTCGCGGTCAGATTTTCAATTGCCATGATCGGATTTTCCACACCATACGTAAACAATTTTGGATCCGTAATCTGGAAAAATACAACCGTATCGATCTGCATCGTAACATTATCCTTTGTAATAACAGGCTGAGGTGGGAAATCCATCACCTGCTCTTTTAAATTTACTCTTCTTACCACACGATTCAAAAATGGAACTTTAAAATGAATTCCTACCGACCATGTTCCAATATAAGCTCCAAGTCTTTCAATAATATAAGCATTTGCCTGTGGAACGATATTAATGCAGGATGCCAATATAATAAGCACCAATACAACAATGATCACTCCGACCACAAGACCTCCACTGATTATCATACCATCCATAATTTTCACCTATCCTTTCATTTTTACGATCAATTTGACACCTTTTACTGCGATAATCTCTACCTCGGCATCTTTTTCGATCCTGTCATTTTCTTCTTCCGCGCGAGCGGTCCATTCCATTCCCTGATATCGGACTTTTCCGGTTCCCTGCAGATTATCGATGGATTCAATCACTACTGCCTTTTTTCCTATAATCTCATCAATATTCGTTTTTTCTTTTACTGGATTAAAAAATCGCATCGCAATCGGACGAAATACGATCATAGATAAAAATGAGAGAATCACAAATACAGTAAACTGCAGCCAAAAGCCACCGCCAAATCCGGTTACCACTGCCGCACCAAGAGCTCCCAAAGCAAACCACACGGTCGTCAATCCCATGGTGACTGCTTCGATAAGAATCATAATTGCTAAAATCACTAACCATATAACCATTGATTCTCTACCTCCTTTTGGGCATTTTAAAAAACACTACAATATCTATTTTACTATATCTGAAGAAATATTGCAACTACCGATTGCGATGAATCTCATACATGAAAAGTGCCGCACTGACCGCTGCATTGAGAGATTCCAGCTGGCCTTCCATCGGAATTTTTATTTTGTGTGTCGCCGCCTGCTGCGTCTCCTGCTTTATGCCGTTGGCCTCATTTCCTATGATGACCGCACATTTTCCCTCGTAGGTCTCCTCGGTATAAAGCCTCGCTCCTTCCAAACTTGCCGCGTAGACAGAAAAATGTTCCTGTTTTAACCGTTCTGCCTCTTTTGTCATATTTTCCGTGATAAAAAAGGGAAGACGGAAAATCGCCCCCATCGTCGCACGTACTACTTTCGGATTAAAAAGATCCACACAACCGGCTGACATGATGACCGCTGACATTCCGGCGCCTTCTGCAGTCCGGAATATTGTCCCCAAATTTCCGGGGTCTTGAATATCCTCCAGACAGATCACCGCGGCATCTTCTTTTTCTACAATAGTAGACCTATTATATCCCGGCATTTGCACGACAGCAAGAACGCCCTGTGGGCTTTCGGTATCGGAGATTTCCTGAAACACTTTTGAACTTACATATTCTATGTCTGCTTCTTTCAGTTTATGCGATAACCGGTCAAAATATTCTTCTTTTACATTTTCTGACAGATATACTTTTTCTACCATCCGATAGGCCAGTGCATCTTCGACAAGACGCACGCCTTCTGCGATAAAGAGGCCTTCTTTTCTGCGGTTTCTGGCACTTTTTTTCAGTTTCTGTATCTTTTTGATCTGTGCGTTGGTACTGCTCTCTATCATAACTTTTCCGTTCTCCTCTCAACCTCTTCGGCGATGCGGTCGTTGACACGTTTTACTTCTTCCTGAAAAGCACGGGCAGAAATTCTTGTCGCCCCATGCCCGAGTATGATGATCTGCTCCATACCGTCGGATGTCGCAACACGCACTCTTTTCTTTCGCGCAATTTCTTTCGTCGTCTTCTCGATATACATATCTGCCGTTTCCGCTTCCTTTGTATAAACGACGCTGATATTGTGGAATTGTTCTACACTGCCCGGATTTCCCTTTACCTTGTACGCATCAAACACAAGGATCAGATGACAGCCACAAAATCCCTGATAATTACACATGATCTCCATCAGTTTGGTTCGTGCACCTTCCAGATTTTCTGCCGCAAGCGCTTTCAATTCGTCCCAGGCAAAGATAATGTTGTAGCCGTCGACAAGGAGGTATTCTTCCTCGTATACCGGTTTATACTCTTTGGTTTTCATCTTCCCCGGTTCTGCTTTGATCACTTTCTTTGCCGGCGTTTCGACACGGGTTTTTACCGGTCCGAATGTCCGCTCAAAAATTGCCTGTAATTCTTTTTCTTCCGACATTTTCGAATTCTTTTTCGACGACTCTTTCGGAGTGGCAGTCGTGGTTTTTACCGGCTGACGTTTTTTTATCGACGTATCAACGTGTACGTGTTTTGCCACCTCATTCCACGGCACGACAAAACCGGATCCATGCGCGCAAAACACCGAATCTGCCGTGTTTTCCACATCCGCATCGGGATCGTATTTACAATTTTTCACAACCTCACTCTCATTATGACACGGTTCGTAACCACAGAAAGAAAGCGTCATTCGTCCGCGGCCTTTCGTAAATGCCGCAAATTCTGTACCATACCCCGCCATCGATGCGACCGGACAAATTCCCTCGATGGCACTCATTTCACCGTCATCCGGCTGCTGTCGAAAGGTTCCGTGCATCTTTCCGACATCGCTCATAACTCGTCCGATCTGTTCCATCGGCACTTCCATCCGAAATTGATACATCGGTTCCAGCAGACGGCTTTTCGCCTGCCGCAGTCCCTGACGCACCGCCCGGTATGTCGCCTGGCGGAAATCCCCCCCTTCGGTATGTTTGAGATGTGCCCTTCCGGCGATCAACGTAAATTTGATATCCGTGATCGGCGACCCGGTCAGCACACCGGTAAATTCTTTTTCTCCCAGATGTGTAAGAATCAGTCTCTGCCAGTTCAGATCCAATTCATCCTCGCTGCATTCTGTCACAAATTGAAGGCCGCTGCCCCGTAGAAGCGGTTCCATTTTAAGATGCACTTCCGCATAATGGCGCAATGGTTCAAAATGTCCCATTCCAATCACCGTATCTTCGATGGTTTCCCGATATAAGATCGTCGCACTTCCAAATGCGATATCCATTCCATAACGTTCGCTGACCATTCGCTTGATAACTTCCAACTGCACTTCGCCCATCGGCTGGATGAAGATTTCTCTTGTCTGCGCCTGCCACGAAAGATGAAGATTCGGATCCTCTTCTTCTAACTGCTTTAACTGCCTCCAGGCAATGGCTTCCTCCGTTCCCTCCGGAAGCAGGATCTGATAATTGCACACCGGCGCCAGCTGATTGGCACAAAAATCGGCTTCTTTTCCCACACCTTGGCCGGCGTAGGTGTCGGTAAATCCCGGAACCGCGCAGATATCTCCTGCCTTTACTTCCTGCTGCAGCGTATATTTTTCTCCGGAATACACGCGGATCTCATTTACTTTGCCAATTCCTTCGATCTCATCGCGCAGTTTCAGTTCTCCCCCGGTCAATTTCATATGGGTCAAACGCTGTCCGGCATCATCTCGTGTAATCTTATATACTTTTCCGGCAAATTCTTTCTGATATTCCGGCATTTTCGTGTAGCTTTCCAATCCCTCCAGAAGCGCTTCAACGCCTTCATTCTGAAGTGCAGAACCAAAGTAACACGGATAAAGCAATGTCCCGGAAACCAGTCTTCTGACCTCTTTTTTCAGATCAAAAGTTCCCTCTTCGAGATAGGTCTCCAACAGAGTTTCCTCGCACATTGCCACATTTTCGCACAACAGTTCTTCCTCTTCGGTAAAATCCACGCAGTAAGGAGATAATTTTGCCTGCAGTTCTTTTAATACCGCCGCTTTGTCTGCCCCCGGAAGATCCATTTTATTGACAAAGAAAAATGTCGGAATCCGATATTTCTGCAAAAGCTTCCACACAGTCTCCGTATGTCCCTGCACGCCGTCGGTTCCGCTTATGATCAAAACAGCATAATCAATGACCTGCAGCGTCCGCTCCATCTCGGAAGAAAAGTCTACGTGTCCCGGTGTATCTAACATCGTAACATCCATATTTCCATACGAAAAGCATGCTTGTTTGGAAAAAATTGTAATTCCTCGTTCCCGTTCCAACGGTGAGGTATCCAAAAAGGCATCTTTGTGATCTACGCGTCCCCGCGTCCGGATCACGCCGCTTTCATACAATAATGCTTCTGACAATGTCGTCTTTCCGGCATCTACGTGAGCCAAAAGTGCGGCACATATATGCTTTTTCTGTTGATTTTCTGGTGTAGTATTCAAATGTTACTGCCCCTTTCCCTTCTTCCCTGCATTTCTCTTTTTCACATCGTTTCGCAATAATTTATATACCGTCGCAGTCAATGGAACGAATAAAAGCATTCCTCCGATTCCCAGTACACTTCCGCCGATGGTTACCGCGGCCAGCACCCAGATGCCCGGCAGTCCGATGGATGCGCCGACCACACGCGGATAAATGAACTGGCCTTCCAATTGCTGTAAAATAACAAGAAAAATTACAAACACGATTGCTTTCATCGGCGAAACTGTTGCGATCATCAAAAAGCCGATGCCACCTCCGATATAAGCTCCCGCGATAGGGATCAATGCCGTAAACCCGATCAGCGCTCCGGTCATACCACTGTAAGGGAGACGCAGGATCGTCATACCGATAGCGCACAGGCTTCCTAAAATCACAGCTTCGACACACTGACCCACGATGAAACTGCGAAAGCACTCATGAAGAGTGTGTATAACATAATTCACTTTGTGGTATATCGGCTCTTTTAAATAGGTCTTTGCCACCTTTTTTC
>ULQF01037235.1_pt1 | contig 14553 bp, 7 predicted proteins | sample 1954211 | NCBI WGS metagenome assembly ULQF01 (sample SAMEA4835648, study PRJEB28245) | human gut metagenome | biome: gut microbiome; material: fecal sample | place: Denmark | collected 2008 | reverse complement strand
CCCCGCCGTACAAATCGACCATACCGACCTTATCATTATACGCTATGGCATTGATCGTTAAATCCCGTCTTGCAAGGTCGTCAGCAAGATTCGGAGTAAATCCGACTTTTGAAGGATGGCGGTGATCGATATATTCGCCGTCGATTCTGTAAGTTGTGATTTCTACCGGATGCTTATTGATTATTACCGTTACGGTTCCGTGCTTTAATCCAACCGTCAGCAAACGGTATCCATCAAAAACTTCTATTATCTGTTCGGGCAGTGCAGATGTCGTTACATCATAGTCTTCCGGACATTGACCGAGCAGATAATCCCTTACACAGCCACCGACGCAGTATGCTTCATACCCGTTGTTATTAAGTTTTTGTAATACCTCATAAACATATTCAGGAAGCTGCATAAAAAACCTCTCGAAAAGAATTATATAAAAACAATATCCGCTTGTGAAAGCGGATATCGTCTTATATAAGATGTTAAAATCTCAAATTATTCGTTGATAGCTGTAACTACGCCTGAACCAACAGTTCTGCCGCCTTCACGGATAGCGAAACGGAGACCTTCTTCGATAGCGATAGGAGTGATAAGCTCAACATCCATTGTTACGTTATCGCCGGGCATGCACATTTCCTTGTCAGCGGGAAGTGTGATAACGCCTGTAACGTCAGTTGTTCTGAAGAAGAACTGAGGTCTGTAGTTTGAGAAGAAAGGAGTATGACGTCCGCCTTCTTCTTTCTTTAATACGTAAACCTGACCCTTGAACTTCTTGTGGGGGTGGATTGAACCGGGCTTGCAGAGAACCTGACCACGCTCGATTTCGTTTCTCTGGATACCACGGAGAAGTGTACCGATGTTGTCACCTGCTTCAGCGAAGTCGAGGAGCTTACGGAACATTTCGATACCTGTTACAACTGTCTGCTTAGGCTCGTCTGTAAGACCTGTGATTTCAACTGTATCGTTGAGCTTGAGGATACCTCTCTCAACTCTACCTGTAGCAACTGTACCACGACCAGAAATTGTCATAGTATCCTCAACAGGCATAAGGAAGGGGAGATCAGACTTACGATCAGGAGTAGGAATGTAATCGTCAACTGCATTCATAAGCTCTATGATGCAAGCATATTCGGGAGCGTTGATGTCCTTGCTGGGGCAATCAAGAGCAACCTTAGCAGAACCACGGATAACGGGGATTTCATCACCGGGGAAGTCGTGCTCTGAAAGTGTCTCACGGATATCCATCTCAACGAGGTCGAGAAGCTCGGGATCGTCAACGTCATCGCACTTGTTGATGAATACAACGATTGCGGGAACGCCTACCTGGTGAGCGAGAAGGATGTGCTCCTTAGTCTGAGCCATAGGACCGTCTGTACCAGCAACAACGAGGATAGCGCCGTCCATCTGAGCAGCACCTGTGATCATGTTCTTGATATAGTCAGCATGGCCGGGGCAGTCAACGTGTGCGTAGTGACGCTTGTCTGTCTCATACTCAACGTGAGCTGTGTTGATTGTGATACCACGCTCTCTCTCCTCGGGAGCCTTGTCGATCATATCGTATGCTTCAAACTGAGCATAGCCCTTGAGTGAAAGAACCTTAGTGATAGCTGCTGTTAAAGTAGTCTTACCGTGGTCTACGTGACCGATTGTACCAATGTTTACGTGGGGCTTGGTACGTTCAAATTTCTGCTTTGCCATTGGAATTTTCCTCCTTTAATTATGTGTATTCCATACACTTAGTATTTTATCAGATTATTTCTCAAAAAACAAGTCTTTTTTGCTCTTTCAGAAAAATTTTATTAGTCCTTAGCTCTCTTGCTGATGATTCCATCTGCAATTGACTTGGGAACCTGAATGTAGTGGCTGGGTTCCATTACATACTGACCACGACCCTGTGACTTAGAACGCAGATCGTTTGAGTAACCGAACATTTCTGACAGAGGAACGAAAGCATTAATCTGCTTAACGCCGTTTCTGTCTTCCATACCCTGTATCTCACCACGACGTGAGCTTAAATCGCCGATAACGTCGCCCATGTATTCTTCGGGAACTGTTACAACTACCTTCATAATAGGTTCAAGGATAACGGGGTTAGCCTTGCGGCATGCTTCCTTGATAGCCATTGAACCTGCGATCTTGAATGCCATTTCAGAAGAGTCGACCTCGTGGTATGAACCGTCATAAAGCTCAACCTTAACGTCTACTGTCTGATAGCCTGCAAGAACACCGGACTGTAAAGCGCCCTGAATACCTGCGTCAACTGCGGGGATATATTCCTTAGGAATTGAACCGCCGACAATTGCGTTAATGAACTCATAGCCCTTACCGGACTCGTTCGGGTAAACGTGGAGCTTAACGTGACCGTACTGACCCTTACCACCTGACTGACGTGCATACTTTGTATCAACGTCTGCATTAGTGGTGATTGTCTCTTTATATGCAACCTGAGGAGCACCGACATTAGCCTCAACCTTAAATTCACGGAGAAGTCTGTCTACGATGATTTCAAGGTGAAGTTCGCCCATTCCGGCGATGATTGTCTGACCTGTTTCCTCATTTGTATAGGTTCTGAAAGTGGGGTCTTCCTCTGCGAGCTTTGCAAGAGCAATAGCCATCTTTTCCTGACCTGCCTTGGTCTTGGGTTCGATAGCGAGCGAGATAACAGGCTCGGGGAATTCCATAGACTCAAGGATTACGGGGTTGTTTTCATCACACAGCGTATCACCTGTTGTAGTGTTCTTGACACCTACAGCAGCTGCAATATCGCCGCAGTAGCAAACTTCGAGGTCTGCTCTGTGGTTAGCGTGCATCTGAAGAATACGTCCCATACGCTCCTTCTTGTCCTTAGTTGCGTTAAGAACAGTAGAACCGGCTGCTACGATACCTGAGTAAACTCTGAAGAAGCAGAGCTTACCAACGAAGGGGTCTGTAGCAATCTTGAAAGCGAGTGCAGAGAACGGCTGATCGTCGCCTGCGTGTCTTTCAACTTCTTCGCCTGTTTCGGGGTTAACACCCTTGATAGAAGGAACATCAAGAGGTGAGGGCATATAGTCAACGATCGCATCGAGGAGCTTCTGTACGCCCTTATTCTTATAAGATGTACCACAGGTTACAGGAACGATCTCATTGTCAATCGTAGCCTTTCTGAGTACAGCCTTGATTTCTTCAACGGTGATTTCTTCACCTTCGAGGTACTTGTTCATAAGTTCCTCGTCCTGCTCAGCAACAGCCTCGATGAGTGCATCGTGATATTCCTGAGCCTTCTCCTTCATGTCGTCCGGAATTTCTTCCACACGCATGTCCTTACCGAGATCATCATAGTAGATGTCAGCTTTCATTTCGATAAGGTCAACGATACCTCTGAATGTATCTTCGGCACCGATAGGGAGCTGTATCGGAACAGCATTACATTTAAGTCTGTCCTTCATCATGCTTACAACATTATAGAAGTCTGCACCCATGATGTCCATCTTGTTGATATATGCCATTCTCGGAACATGATACTTGTCTGCCTGACGCCATACAGTTTCTGACTGGGGCTCAACACCGCCCTTAGCACATAAAACTGTAACAGATCCGTCAAGAACTCGCAGCGAACGCTCAACTTCAACAGTAAAGTCAACGTGTCCGGGAGTATCGATAATATTGATTCTGTGCTTCTTCCAGTATGCAGTAGTAGCAGCAGAAGTAATTGTGATACCTCTTTCCTGCTCCTGCTCCATCCAGTCCATCGTAGCAGAACCGTCGTGGGTCTCACCGATCTTGTGGTTGATACCGGTGTAGAACAGGATACGCTCGGTCGTAGTTGTCTTACCTGCGTCGATGTGAGCCATGATACCAATATTACGGGTCATTTCAAGAGTTACGTCTCTAGCCATATTTCCTCCGTTTTATTGATTACCACTTGTAATGTGCGAAAGCTCTGTTAGCTTCAGCCATTCTGTGTGTATCATCGCGCTTCTTGCAAGCTCCGCCCTGACCGTTCATAGCGTCGAGGATCTCGTTTGCAAGTCTTTCCTTCATTGTCTTTTCGTTTCTCTGTCTTGCGTACAGAGTAATCCATCTCAGACCTAAAGTTCTTCTTCTTTCGGGACGAACTTCCATAGGAACCTGATATGTGGCACCGCCGACACGGCGTGCCTTTACCTCTAACTGAGGCATGATATTTTCCATAGCTTCTTCAAAAGCTTCAAGTGCGCCCTTACCTGACTTCTCGGCTACGATGTCAAATGCACCGTATACGATCTTCTGAGCAACACCCTTCTTGCCGTCGAGCATGATATTGTTTACGAGTCTTGTTACGAGCTCTGAGCCGTACATAGGATCGGGTAATACATCACGCTTAGGAACATTACCTCTTCTTGGCACTTTACTTCCCTCCTTCATAAATAATGAAAATCATCGGTACTCGAAAGCGATTAACTCCCGCCGTCCAATTGCAGAGGTAATATAATATATTACTCCACAAAAGTGGCTAAAAGTCATCAGTTACGCTTTTTTCGCACCAGCCTTCGGACGCTTAGCTCCGTACTTTGATCTACCCTGCATTCTTCCGTCAACACCCTGAGCATCAAGTGTGCCTCTGACGATGTGGTAACGTACACCGGGGAGATCCTTAACACGGCCGCCACGGATCAGTACAACGCTGTGTTCCTGCAGTTTGTGTCCGATACCCGGAATATAAGCAGTAACTTCATAACCGTTGGAAAGTCTTACTCTGGCAATCTTTCTCATAGCAGAGTTAGGCTTCTTAGGGGTAGCAGTACGAACAGCTGTGCATACGCCTCTCTTCTGGGGAGAAGACATATCTACTGTTTCCTTCTTCAGAGTGTTCATGCTCTTCTGCAGTGCGGGAGCCTTAGACTTCTTTTCTGCAACTGCTCTGCCCTTACGAACGAGCTGGTTAAAGGTTGGCAAATGTTACACCTCCTTGCAAAATTATTAAAAATTTATGCCACAGAATAACGCTTTTACGCATTTATTCTGCACACATTTAAATATTATATACAAAAAGGCGGCGATTGTCAAGCCTTTTCATTTTACCGAAAAAACTTTGTAACAATCGTCGCCTTTGGACTGAATTACAACTTAATTTTGTGCAGTTTCGCCAACTTCTTCACTGTCTGATTCGTTTTCATCCGATTCAGCAACAGCTTCGGCAGCCTTTTCTCTTTCTTCTTTTTCCTTCTCCATTGCCTCAAGACCTGTGCCTGCGGGAATAAGCTTACCTATGATAACATTTTCCTTCAGACCGAGCAGAGGATCTACCTTGCCGTGAATTGCAGCATCGGTAAGAACTCTTGTGGTTTCCTGGAATGAAGCTGCAGACATAAAGCTGTCTGTTGCAAGTGCGGCCTTTGTGATACCGAGAAGAACAGCTTCGCACTCTACGGGTTCAATCTGTTCGCCTGCTTCCTTACGCTGTTCAAGCTCATTGTTTACCTTGACAAGCTCATTCTTGTCAATAACCGAGCCGGGAAGCAGATAACTGCTACCGGGGTTGGTTACACGAGCCTTTCTCATCATCTGACGAACAATAACTTCGATATGCTTATCGTTGATGTCAACACCCTGTAAGCGATATACCTTCTGTACCTCGGCGATAATGTAGTTCTGAACTGCTTCCTCGCCCTTTACCTCAAGTACATCGTGAGGATTTACGCTACCTTCTGTAAGTGTTTCACCGGCTTCGATGAAATCACCATCCTGTATTTTCAGCTTGTAGCCGAAAGGTACGGGATAAGGATGCTCCTCGCCGTCAGCTGTTGTAATGATAACGTGTCTGGTTTTCTTTATCTCGTCGATTCTTGTCTTACCGGAATGCTTAGCCATAATTGCGGCATTCTTGGGACGACGTGACTCGAACAGTTCTTCTACTCTGGGAAGACCCTGTGTAATATCTTCAGCCGATGCAATACCACCGGTATGGAACGTTCTCATAGTAAGCTGTGTACCGGGCTCACCGATAGACTGTGCGGCTATGATACCGACTGCTTCGCCGATTGTAATCTTCTTGCCGTTAGCAAGTGAAGAACCGTAGCACTTTGCGCAGACTCCGTGTTCTGCATGACAGGTAAGAACTGAACGAATTTTAACGGTCTTTACGCCCGATGCAACTATCATCTTGGCATCAGCTTCCGTTATCAGCTTATCCTTTGAAACGAGGACTTCGCCGTTGTCATCGGTGAAATCTTCGGCAAGGTATCTGCCTGTAAGACGTTCTTCAAGCGACTCGATAAGCTCCTTGCCTTCACGAATCTCGTAAATGTCTATACCGTCTGTAGTACCGCAGTCATCGGTTCTTACGATAACTTCCTGTGATACGTCAACAAGACGTCTTGTAAGGTAACCTGAGTCGGCTGTTCTTAACGCCGTATCGGCAAGACCCTTTCTCGCACCTCTTGAAGAAATGAAGTATTCGAGGATGTTAAGACCTTCACGGTAGTTAGCTCTGATCGGGATTTCAATCGTTTCACCCGATGTATTTGCGATAAGTCCACGCATACCTGCAAGCTGTCTTATCTGGTTTGTACTACCACGGGCTCCTGAGTCTGCCATCATGTAGATGGGGTTGTAATCATCAAGACCCTTTGTCAGTGCAACTGTAACATCTGTTGTAGCCTGGTTCCAAACTGAAAGCACCTGAGATTTTCTTTCGGCATTCGAAATGAAACCGTTGTTGAAATACTCGTTGATTTCCTGAACCTGTGCATCCGCATTTGCAAGAATATCCTTTTTCTCGGGCGGTATTGTAGCATCGCATACAGCTACTGTGATGGCCGCCTTTGTCGAGTATTTGTAACCCATTGCCTTTATTTTATCAAGAACCTGCGCCGTCATAGGTGTTCCGTGAACCTTAAGGCACTTGTCGATGATTTTTCCAAGCTCTTTCTTTCTTACCTTGAAGCCGATTTCGAGATCAAACTTCTTTTCGGGGTCGTTTCTGTCAACAAAGCCGAGATCCTGAGGAATATGCTCGTTGAAAAGAATACGTCCTACCGTAGCGTCGATTATCTTTGTTTCGGGGTGATCTCCGCCTACGTCCTTGGTAACTCTTACCTTGATAGCCGAGTGGATTGTAATATCTCCTTCATTGTAAGCCATAATAGCCTCATTGAAGTCACGGAATACTTTACCCTCGCCCTTTTCGCCGGGCTTGTCGATAGTAAGATAATAAGAACCGAGTACCATATCCTGAGTAGGAACTGTAACAGGACGGCCGTCTGAAGGCTTCAGCAGGTTCTTTGCGGCAAGCATAAGTGTTCTTGCCTCGTTCTGTGCTTCCTCAGACAGAGGAAGATGCACTGCCATCTGGTCACCGTCAAAGTCTGCGTTGAACGCTGTACAAACCAGCGGATGCAGCTTGATTGCACGACCTTCGACCAGTACCGGCATAAATGCCTGAATACCGAGTCTGTGCAGTGTAGGCGCACGGTTGAGCAGTACGGGGTGATCCTTGATAACTTCTTCAAGAGCATCCCATACAGCAGGATCCTTAGCCTGCTCTACCATCTTTCTTGCACTCTTTATATTGTTAGCGATACCACGCTTGTCAAGTTCCTTCATTACAAAGGGCTTGAACAGTTCGATAGCCATTTCTTTGGGAAGACCGCACTGATCCATCTTAAGATCGGGGCCTACTACGATAACTGAACGTCCTGAATAGTCAACACGCTTACCGAGAAGGTTCTGACGGAAACGTCCCTGCTTACCCTTGAGCATATCCGAAAGAGATTTCAGAGGACGGTTTGAAGGGCCTGTAACCGCTCTGCCGTGTCTGCCGTTGTCGATAAGTGCGTCAACAGCTTCCTGAAGCATTCTCTTTTCGTTTCTGATGATAATGTCGGGTGCGTGAAGTTCCTTCATCTTTGTAAGACGGTTGTTTCTGTTGATAACACGTCTGTACAGATCGTTAAGGTCGGAAGTGGCGAATCTGCCGCCGTCCAGCATAACCATAGGACGCAGATCCGGAGGAATTACGGGTATGCAGTCGAGTATCATCCATTCGGGACGGTTACCGCTGAGTCTGAACGCCTCAACAACATCAAGTCTTTTTAATAACTTTACTCTCTTCTGACCCTGCTGTGTATCCTCAAGCTCCTTCTTAAGCTCCTCGGACAGCTTGTCAAGGTCGATTTCGCAAAGAAGCTCCTTGATAGCTTCTGCGCCCATCTCGGCTCTGAAATCATCCTCATAACGCTCTCTCATATCAGCATACTCTTTTTCTGTGAGTATCTGCTTCTTTGTAAGAACAGTATCGCCGGGATCGACAACTATATACTTTGTGAAGTAAAGAACTTCTTCAAGTCTTTTGGGTGAAATATCAAGTACCTGACCGATACGGCTGGGTGTACCCTTAAAATACCAGATATGCGATACGGGAGCCGCAAGCTCTATGTGACCCATACGCTCACGTCTTACCTTGTTGCGTGTTACTTCAACGCCGCAACGCTCACATATTTTACCTTTGAAACGGATTCTCTTGTATTTACCGCAGGAACACTCCCAGTCCTTTGTAGGACCAAATATCTTTTCGCAGTACAGACCGCCTCTTTCGGGCTTCTGTGTTCTGTAGTTGATTGTTTCGGGACGCTCAACAACGCCGTAGCTCCATGCACGGATCTGATCCGGAGAAGCAAGACCGATCTTCATTGAATCAAATGTTTTATATGCCAATTTACAGACCTCAATTCTTTCTATAGAAGTTTATGTGTGATAACACACGCTTTTCTGTCAATGCCTATGCTTAAATCATCGTCTGATTATTCATCAAACGAGTCGTCAGCGTCATTTTCGTTGAAGTCGATGTCAAAATCATCTTCATCGTCCTTATCGGCATAGAATTCGCTGTCTTCGTCTATATCCTTAGTTGTGAAACCGTCATCAAGAGAGCCATCCTCGGCTACATACTCAAATATATCCTCGCCTGCTGCCTGACCGTACTCATCGTCTTCTTCGTAAGTCTGTCTGAGATCAATCTCATTCTTGTCAGCATCAAGTACCTTGATGTCAAGACCGAGTGACTGAAGCTCCTTGAACAGAACCTTGAAGCTCTCAGGAACGCCTGCCTTAGGAACAGGATCGCCCTTGACGATTGCCTCGTAAGTTTTAACACGTCCTACTATATCGTCCGACTTTACAGTAAGGATTTCCTGAAGTGTATAAGCCGCACCGTAAGCCTCAAGTGCCCAAACTTCCATCTCACCGAAACGCTGTCCGCCGAACTGTGCCTTACCGCCGAGAGGCTGCTGTGTTACCAGTGAGTAAGGACCGGTTGAACGTGCGTGAATCTTATCGTCAACAAGGTGGTGGAGCTTGAGGTAGTACATATAACCTACTGTTACAGGGCTGTCGAACTTCTCGCCTGTACGACCGTCTGTAAGCTGTGTCTTGCAGTCAGGACGCATAGGAATCTTAGAGAAGTCTATCCTAGCGGAATCCTTATCCTTGTAGTTTTCACGTTCAGCCTCAGCCTTTTCAAAGCAAGCTCTGATGTCGGCCTCGTGAGCGCCGTCAAATACAGGGGTCATTATCTGCCAGTCAAGTGCCTTACAAGCATAACCGAGGTGTACCTCAAGAACCTGACCGATGTTCATTCGTGAAGGAACGCCGAGGGGGTTCAGTACAATATCAAGCGGTGTACCGTCGGGAAGGAAGGGCATATCCTCCTGCTTTAAGATACGGGAAACGACACCCTTGTTACCGTGACGACCCGCCATCTTATCACCGACAGAAATCTTACGCTTCTGTGCGATGTAGCATCTTACCACCATATTTACGCCGGGTGAAAGTTCATCACAGTTCTGTCTTGTGAACACCTTGACGTCAACGATGATACCGCTTTCGCCGTGAGGTACACGAAGTGAATTATCTCTTACTTCTCTTGCCTTATCACCGAAGATAGCACGGAGAAGTCTTTCTTCTGCGGTAAGCTCTGTTTCACCCTTAGGTGTAACCTTGCCGACCATAATATCGCCCGAGTGAACCTCTGCGCCGATACGGATGATACCACGCTCGTCAAGATCCTTAAGAGCGTCCTCAGAAACGTTGGGGATCTCTCTTGTTATCTCTTCCGGTCCGAGCTTTGTATCACGGCATTCAAGCTCATATTCTTCTATATGGATTGATGTGTAAACATCATTATAAACGAGTTTTTCATTTATAAGAACGGCATCCTCGTAGTTGTAACCTTCCCATGTCATGAAGCCGATAAGAGCATTCTTACCGAGTGAAATCTCACCCTGGCTTGTAGCGGGACCGTCAGCAAGAACATCGCCGACCTTTATCGCCATACCCTTTGTAACGGCAGGACGCTGGTTTACGCAGGTGCCCTGGTTTGAACGCTTGAACTTTATCAGCTTGTAGCTGTGTTCAACACCATTATTGTCGGTAACAACGATTTCGTCGGCACTGCACTTTGTTACAACGCCGTCTTCCTTTGCTACTACAACCGCACCCGAATCAACGGCTGCCTTGTATTCCATACCGGTACCTACGATAGGATTCTGTGTTACCATAAGCGGTACTGCCTGACGCTGCATGTTCGCACCCATAAGAGCACGGTTTGCGTCATCGTTCTCAAGGAACGGAATCATCGCAGTAGCGACAGAAACAACCATCTTAGGCGAAACGTCCATGTAGTCTACACGGTCACGGTCAACTTCAAGAATCTCTTCACGGAAACGTGCATTTACACGCTTTCTTGCGAATTTTCCCTGCTCGTCAAGAGGCTCGTTGGCCTGTGCTACAACGTAATTATCCTCCATATCGGCAGTCATATAGGTTACTTCGTCAAGTACAACGCCTGTTTCCTTGTCAACCTTACGGTAAGGAGCTTCAATAAAGCCGTACTTGTTTATCTTTGCGAATGAAGCAAGATAAGAGATAAGACCGATGTTAGGACCTTCGGGGGTTTCGATAGGACACATTCTTCCGTAGTGGGAATAGTGAACATCTCGAACTTCGAAGCTCGCACGGTCACGGGAAAGACCGCCGGGGCCGAGTGCTGAAAGTCTTCTCTTATGAGTAAGCTCTGCAAGGGGGTTGTTCTGATCCATGAACTGTGAAAGCGGCGAAGAACCGAAGAACTCCTTGATAGCCGCAACAACGGGACGGATATTGATAAGGGCGTTGGGAGTTACCTTGTCGCCTTCCTGTGACTGAAGTCCCATTCTTTCACGGATAACTCTTTCCATTCTTGCAAAACCGATTCTGAACTGGTTCTGTAAAAGCTCACCTACGCTACGGATACGTCTGTTTCCGAGGTGGTCTATATCGTCAACCTCACCGACACCTTCGCAAAGATTGATGAAGTAGCTTACTGTTGCGAATATATCATCAAGAGTGATGTGCTTGGGGATAAGGTCTTCTACTCTGTTTGAAAGCTCGGCTGTGAGTGCCTCAACATCATCACCGCACTTGTCAAGTATCTCACGCAGTACGCTGAAGCATACCTTCTCGTTGATACCGAGTGATTCTGCATCTATAGATTCGGGAATGTAGCCGGCTATATCGACCATTCCGTTTCCGAGAACCTTTGCAATTTTTTCCTCGGAGAAGATTACGCATTCCTTAACGCCTGCCTGCTCTACAGCCTGTGCCTTTTCAGCGTTGATGAACTCGTTCTCGTCAACAAGAATCTCGCCCGTGGTAGGATCTATAATCGGCTGAGCAGCCTTATGACCGGCAATTCTCGAAGCAACTCCGAGCTTCTTGTTGTACTTGTAACGTCCGAATCTTGCAAGGTCATATCTCTTTGCGTCAAAGAACAGATTGTTGATATGAGTATTTGCGGAATCGACCGTAGGAGGCTCGCCGGGTCTTAACTTTCTGTATACTTCAAGTAAAGCCTCTTCGGTGTTCTTTGTAGCGTCCTTTTCCTGAATCGTCTGAACTATTCTGGGGTCTTCGCCGAACAGATCGATAAGGTCATCGTCACTGCTGATACCGAGCGCACGGATGAATGTTGTTGCCGGTATCTTTCTGTTTTTATCTATACGGACATAGAAGATGTCGTTTGAGTCCATCTCATATTCGAGCCATGCACCTCTATTAGGGATAACAGTTGACTTGAATAACTTCTTACCCGTTTTATCGTAGTCAAAGCCGTAATAAACGCCGGGGGAACGAACCAACTGTGAAACAATGACACGCTCGGCACCGTTGATTACGAATGTGCCGCTTTCGGTCATCAGCGGGAAGTCGCCCATGAATATCTCATTCTCGACAACCTCTCCGGTTTCGTTGTTTCTGAGCTGTGCCTTTACACGAAGGGGTGCCGCATACGTTGTATCACGTTCTTTGCACTCCTCTATAGAATACTTGGGGTTCTCATCGAGACGATAATCAACGAAACTCAGTACCAGCTTGCCGTTAGCGTCGGTAATAGAAGAAATATCCTTGAATACTTCCTTTATACCCTCGTCCAAAAACCACTTATATGAATCCTTCTGAATTTCGATGAGGTTCGGCATCTTCTGAACTTCATTGATCTTGGAAAAACTCATACGGGTATTTCTACCTAGCTTTACCTGCTTGACATTCACCATGGGCTTTACCACTCCTTAATTTATTCACGGATATTTATACGCTCGTGTTTTCCGCATAATAAAGGGAAAATCTACACCTTTCGACACTGCGGGATCTCAGCCCGAACGCATATCAATCCATTATGATACATTTTAGTATTGTACCACATATAAAGGGCAAAGTCAATAGAAAAATCGCTTAACTTTTGTCTTATTTCTCATTTTCGTATCGTTGTTTTAACCGAAAATATGTCAAAATGCCGATTTTGTCATATCAAATTTATATATACACATTCCTGTTTTATATGACGATACCGCAAACCCGTCCTGTAAGCAAAACGGATTTGCGGTACTTAATATAATTTTCGGAAATGCCCGATTTCAAACCGATTGAAATATTTATCACAGGCACAGATGAAACGTTGTAGGTATATTCCTCTGCCTATCTTCCCTTCATTGCTCAATACAAATCGGGAAGTGTGTCCTTAGTCACGGCAAATTCGCTGTTATATACTTTTTTAAGCTGTTCGAAGGTATTGAACTTTTCGGTAAGGCAGAAAGGTTTTGACCAGGTCATATAGGACGACCAGCCAACCTTTTCCGATACTACCGCTTCGGGACAGGGCAACGTGCCTGTTTCACCGATTATCGTTATTTTCTTAGCAGACGTTATCTCACACAGGTTATAGTACATTTCGCTCTGCGAGGTATGCTCGTGTTCAGGCGGATACATATCCCTCGAAATTATATCCACCACATCATCGCCCGGATAACATTCGGGAATCTGTGAATTCCACACCCATATAAGATTGTCAAGATGAAATCTGTTCGTGTATCTGTCGTGCATAAGGCGGAACAGCTTTTTAACGGTATCCGCTCCTTTTTTGCCCCACCAGAACCAATCGCCGTCGCCCTCGTGAAAGGGTCGCCACAGAATCGGCACTCCCTTTTCGCAGAAGGGTCGGAGTATTCCTGCCATTGTATCCATATCCGAAAGCAGAGCTTTATTTTCGGGTGTACCGTCAATCACAGCCTTGCTTGCGTCAAAGTCGGTATTTTCGCTGAAAAACGATTTTGACCTGCCGTAAAGCGGAGAAAACCAGTGCCAGCACATAGTGATAAGTCCCTTTTTCTCTGCCCACTCCCACGCTCTTTTAAGAGTTCCGTAATTCTCCGTGACCTCTGTCATACATTCATCGTCCGTATCGGAATAGTTGATATTCGGTGAATATGAAAGCAGTTCAAAACCGAGAAGTGCAGGCTGTTTTCCTGTGACCTTTTCTATAAGATGAAGCTCTTCCTGCGCCATAGTCTGCGTATGCTGTCCGGTTATGATTTTTTCATAGGTTATATCGGACAGATATTTAAGCACATTGCGTACACCCTTCTGTGCATTCGGGTTTGAAGGGGTATATAATTTATCGCTCATAAGCGTTCTCCTTTCGGGTAAATCTTTATATAATGATACCATAAATAAGGTCGGTTGGCAATAGGGTGTGATGGTAAGAATGAAAAGGCAGCAAATAATTTCTATTAAAATAACGCAATAGCCAACATCGCCTTGACCCGTTTTGATATGTTGATGCAGAAAATCCGCCGTTATAAAAACAGCGGATTCTGTATAGATGTTAACAAACTGCCTGCCTCAAGAAAGGCGAACAGGGTGCGGCGGCTTACTGCCTCAGGCGGTTTCTTCGGCGAAGTTACCGGTGTACAGGCTGTAATACTTACCCTTCTTTTCTATAAGCTCGTCGTGTGTGCCACGCTCGATAATTCTGCCCTGCTCAAGCACCATAATACAATCGGAGTTGCGTACGGTTGAAAGCCTGTGAGCGATAACGAACGTTGTTCTGCCGTGCATAAGTGCGTCCATTCCCGCCTGTACAAGCTTTTCGGTACGGGTATCTATTGACGAGGTAGCCTCATCAAGAATCAGTACAGGCGGATCTGCGACCGCCGCTCTTGCTATAGATAACAGCTGACGCTGACCCTGACTTAAATTAGCACCGTCGCCTGTAAGCATAGTCTGATAACC
>ULQF01074045.1_pt1 | contig 14809 bp, 9 predicted proteins | sample 1954211 | NCBI WGS metagenome assembly ULQF01 (sample SAMEA4835648, study PRJEB28245) | human gut metagenome | biome: gut microbiome; material: fecal sample | place: Denmark | collected 2008 | reverse complement strand
GCGGGAGAAGCAGCCGCTACATTGGCTTTACGTCGTGCCACTGATTTGAGTGTGACCAAAGGGGGAACCGGTAATTTTTACGGCACTTATGATCCGAATCATCTGAAACCCTCTGCTGCAGCGCCGGCATATATGTGGAAAGGTATGTATAATATGATTGGGAAGTGTAACGATATTATTGAAGCGGGTAAGAAACTACCAGAGACGGATAAATTGAATAACCTGATAGCACAAGCTAAAGCTTTTCGGGCACAATCTTACTTTTTACTTTATCGTACGTTCGATCGTATCTGGTTGAATACATCCTCTACGACTCCTGAAAATGTAAATGATAAACGTGTATACAGACCTGCGACAAAAGAAGAGGTGTTTGAACTATTGTATTCTGATTTGAAGTTTGCTATCAAGTATTTAGAGTGGAAACCGAAAGATATCGGACGCTTTAACCAGGCAGCTGCCCGTCACATTATGGCGGATGTGTCTCTTTGGAATGAAGACTGGGATAATGTGCTGACGCAGATTGATGCTATTGAAAAGTCGGGAGCGGGTTATGAGTTGTTGGATAATCTGGATAATATATTCAAAGGAGAGAACTTGAATCATAGCGAGGCTTTGCTAGTGCAGCAATGGAGCCGTAATCCCGGTGGAAATTTGGATACTAAAGTACCTCAAGGACATTTTCAGGCTGTATGGTTTATAGCTAATTATCGCGCAACGTTAGGAGGTGATCAGTATTGCTCGACTGAAAATTGGTTGTATGGAGCTGGACGCTGTTTCCCGAGCCCTTATTTGTTTTCACTTTATAAAGATAAGGTCGCTGATAAGCGCTATACAGCGTTTTATATTCACCAGTATAAAAATAGTTCGAACAAGACAGTGCATGGTGCAAAACCGGGTGAATATTTGCCTTTGTTGTGGTCATCCTCGGGTTCGGAAAACCCACCGGTAGATCCGAATGTATATCCGGGATGTATCAAGTATGCGGATATTTGGACGCGTTCCGGTTCAGAACAGTTCTCGTATAAAGATATTATCGTATATCGTCTGGCGGAAACTTATATTATGGCGGCTGAGGCTGCTCTACGAAAAGGGGATAATATATTGGCTAAGAAATATTTCAATAAAACATGGATGCGTGCTGGAAATACAGAATTTACGGGTACGTTGACTATGCAGGATATTATTGACGAACAGGCTCGTGAATTGGCATTGGAGGGGCAGCGTTGGTATTTCTTAAAACGGCACGGTATTTTGATATCTCAAGTGCAAAAGTATGCTGGTGACTCAAGAGCAGGAATTAGTGCGTCTATCGCAGGAAGAAAAAATCTCCCGGCAAATCCGCATTTCGTAAGATGGCCGATACCAGAGAATGAAGTTATCAGCATGGGACCTGAGAATTTTCCTCAAAATGAGGGTTATAAGTAATTGCCTAGCTGATGAAGCAATATACTTTAAGGAGGAGGATTGATCTGAACGACTTCTACGATATAATAATCGTAGGGGGAGGTCCGGCAGGATGTGCAGCGGCTATTGCCGCTGCACGTGACGGATCTAAAGTGCTGTTGGTTGAGGCGACAGGGACATTGGGGGGAATGGGTACGGCAGGTATGGTTCCCGCCTGGTGTTATTTTTCCGATGGTGAGAAGATCATTTATCGCGGTATAGCCGAGAAGATTTTTACGGAAGCGCGTAAGGGAGTACCTCACGAAGCAGAAAATGCGATGGCTTGGGTAGACATCAATCCGGAGCAATTGAAATTGGTGTACGACCGTTTTGTGAAGCAATCGGGTGCCGATGTTTTGTTCTTTACCCGTTTGGCTGGCGTTGAAATGAGCAGTAAGAGTGAGGTTGATTCTCTGATATTGGCCTCCAAGCAAGGACTGACTGCTTATAAAGCGAAAGTTTATATTGACTGTACGGGAGATGGGGATCTGGCAGCTTGGGCCGGTGCTATCTATGAAATTGGTGACAGAAATCATACAATGCAGTCTGCTACTCATTGTTTTTCTTTGGCAGGAGTGGATATGTTTCAGTATACGATGGGTGTCCGGTTACATGGAGATAATACAGAAAGTCCCATTTACGAGATACTAAAGAGTGGAAAATATCCGTTAATAGAGGATAATCATTTGTGCCAAAACCCGGTAGGTCCCGGAGTAGTGCAGTTCAATGCTGGGCATATCAATGTGAATACATTGGATGACAAACAATTGAGTGATGCGATGATTCGAGGACGTGAAATGGCAAATCAGTATAAAGAGGCATTGCAAGCATATCATTCGAAGGCTTTCGGGCACGCATTTGTTAATAATACAGCGCAATTGCTTGGAGTGCGTGAAGGTCGAAGAATCTTAGGCGACTATGTGCTAACGCTGGATGATTTCAAGGCACGGAGGCAGTTTCCCGACGAGATTGGACGTAACAGCTATTATGTGGACATTCATATTCCTGGTTCTGAGAGTGTGCATTATGGGAAAGGTGAATCACATGGTATTCCTTATAGGATATTGACACCCAAAGGATTTAAGAATTTGCTGGTTGCCGGACGTTGTGCTTCGTCTGACCATCTGGTGTACGGAAGTATACGAGTGATGACCAACTGTCTGGTGATGGGAGAGGCGGCAGGGACCGCTGCTAACATATTTATGCATGGTCCTCGAGATGTGCACGAGATTGATGTCCGCCAATTGCGGGGACGACTACGCGAAGCGGGACAATATTTTTTATAACCCCTCTTGCAAATCACTGTTGCGAGAAAGAGATTAAAAGAATGGATAGAAGAAAATTTGTTAAAAATATAGGCATTCTGGGAGGAGTCATTCTCTCTGGTCTTCCTTTGAGCGAAGCGTTGGCAAAGGAAAAGGGAGATGGAAAAACTGCAAAAGGAACCTCCGAAGTTGATTGGGATGTAATAGTTATTGGTGGAGGAGCTGCCGGCTGCGCAGCAGCTATTGCCGCTGCCCGTGAAGGTGTGCGAACATTGCTGGTTGAAGCTGCCGGTATGTTAGGAGGGATAGCTACAGCAGGTTTGTTGTCAGAGTGGATTCCAACTCCGGTTCAGGGAGATTTTAGCTACAGCGGAATAGCCGGAAAAGTGTTCCGTACAACTTGTGAAGGTCTTGCTTCAAAACTACAGAATCGAATGTACAACACGCCTATTCCAACCGAGATTTTGAAAAGTACGTACGAGCGTCTAGTGGATAAGGCTGGAGTGGAGATATGGCTTAATTCTCGAGCGATAGAAGTGAATATGCATAGTGCAGGAAGGATTGAGTCGCTGACTGTTGCTTCTATTTCGGGAATAACGGTTTGCCGGGGGAAAGTCTTTATCGATTGTACGGGGAGTGCAGAGATTGCCGGACGTGCAGGAGTTTCTTTCCAAAAGATGGGGAGAGAAGCGGTATGGGAGAATCCGGGTTTTAACTTTCGGGTTGGAAACGTTGATTATTATACATATACTTATCAGTTTAATGCACAGCGGAAAGCGAATGAAAAGGTGATTGAAGAACTTGTGCAATCAGGCAAATATCCATTGCTGAAAAAATCGCATTTTAGGTATTCGTTGACAAATCCTTCGGTAGTTACGTTTAAACTAGATGATGTCCTTGACAAGTTGGAAGGAGAGGATGTACGATCTATATCGAAAGCGCTTGTGCAAGGAAGAAGTATTGCCATACAGATGTTACAGGCTTTACAAGAATATTTTCCGGAAACTTTCGCTTCTGCGGTATTGCTGGATAGTGCGACGCAACTTTATGTTCCTTCGCGAAGAATTATCGGTAAATATATCTTGACAGGGGAGGATTTGAAGAATCGTCGTGGCTTTAGTGATGAAGTGGGTAGGAATGGTTATATTGTCGGCACGATGTATGCGTATGAAAAAGGAGATAGTCATGGTATTCCTTATGGAGCATTGATCTCTAAAGAAGTCGAGAATTTGCTGGTGGCCGGAAGTGGTATTTCCGTCGATATGGAAAGTTATGAAACATTGAGTACGATACCGGTTTGCCTGGTTACGGGAGAAGCGGCAGGGATGGCGGCTGGGTTGGTGGCAAAAATGCAAAAGACCGATGTGAACTCCATTGATATAGCTATGCTGCGAGATGGATTACAGAGGGAAAGCAGGAATATTTAAAACGTAAATCAATAAAAGAACAATCTGATGAAATATATCAAACTTACATTATGCTGCTTCTTATTCATAATTACGATAGTTACTTATGGGCAGAAAACGTCTGTGATTCCTTCTGCTAAAGAGCTGGTGGCCTATAAACTTCCACGAAACGAAATGTACAAGAAGGGATGGATTGATTTTAACAAGAATGGGGTGATGGATACTTATGAGGACCCGGGTGCTTCTCTGGATGCCCGTGTTGAGAATCTACTCTCACAGATGACGGTGGAAGAGAAAACCTGTCAAATGGTTACTTTGTATGGCTTTAAACGAGTATTGACAGATGATTTGCCAACTCCGGCATGGAAAACTAAATTATGGAAAGATGGGATGGGAGCAATTGATGAGCATTTGAATGGCTTTCAGCAATGGGGATTACCACCTTCTGACAATCCATTTGTCTGGCCTGCATCGTTGCATGCTTGGGCATTGAATGAAGTGCAACGGTTCTTTATAGAAGAGACACGATTGGGAGTACCTGTCGATTTCACGAATGAGGGAATTCGTGGTGTGGAAAGTTTTAAGGCAACCAATTTTCCGACTCAGCTGGGAATAGGACATACCTGGAATCGAGAGTTAGTACATCGGATCGGAACGATCACGGGGCGTGAAGCTCGTTTACTTGGATATACCAATATATATGCACCTGTACTTGATGTGGGGCGTGATCAACGTTGGGGACGCTATGAAGAAGTGTATGGTGAAAGTCCTTACTTGGTGGCGGAATTGGGCATAGAGATGGCAAAAGGGTTACAAAAGGATTATCAGGTAGCAGCTACAGCAAAACATTTTATTGCTTACAGCAATAATAAAGGTGCACGTGAGGGTATGGCACGTGTCGATCCACAAATGTCACCTCGCGAAGTGGAGAATATACATGTTTATCCGTGGAAACGCGTTATCAAGGAAGGTGGTATTCTTGGAGCTATGAGTTCTTATAACGATTACGATGGATTTCCTATCCAAAGTAGTTATTATTGGTTGACAACTCGACTTCGCCAGGATATGGGTTTCAGAGGGTATGTTGTTTCAGACAGCGATGCTGTAGAATATCTTTATTCCAAACATGGTACTGCCATTGATATGAAAGAAGCTGTTCTCCAGGCGGTGGAAGCCGGATTAAATGTCCGCTGTACATTTCGTTCACCAGAATCGTTTGTATTGCCTTTACGTGAATTGATAGCTGAAGGGGCTATTGCTATGGAAACGATTAATGATCGGGTACGTGATATTCTTAGGGTAAAGTTCCTTATTGGTTTATTTGATACCCCTTATCAAATGGATTTGAAGCAGGCAGATATGGAAGTAAATAGCTTGAAGAATCAGAAAATAGCTTTGCAAGCTTCCCGTGAGTCGATTGTATTATTAAAAAACAGTGGAAAAACATTGCCTCTCTCAAAAGAATCAGTGAAGACGATAAGTGTATGTGGTCCTAATGCTGATGACACCAGCTATGCCTTGACTCATTATGGACCACTCGCTGTTGAGGTGACTACTGTATTGCAAGGAATCAAGGAGAAAGTAGGAGAGAAGGTTCACGTACTTTATACACAGGGCTGCCAACTGGTAGATAAGAACTGGCCTGAATCAGAAATACTACCTCAAGAACCCGATGCGAAAGAAAAGGCAGAGATTGAAAAAGCAGTCGAAAATGCCCGGAAAAGCGATGTGGCAATTGTAGTACTTGGAGGTAACAACCGTACTTGTGGAGAAAATAAATCGCGTACCAGCTTGGAACTTCCAGGACATCAACTACAATTATTACAAGCGGTCGTGAGTGTGGGCAAACCCGTTGTGTTGGTTCTTGTGAATGGACGTCCGTTAGCTATTAATTGGGCGGATAAGTATGTGGATGCTATCCTGGAAGCCTGGTATCCGGGGTCGCAAGGAGGAAAAGCGGTTGCCGATATTCTTTTTGGCGATTATAACCCGGGTGGTAAACTGACTGTAACTTTTCCAAAAACAGTCGGACAAATTCCGTTTAACTTTCCTTATAAACCGTCTTCGCAAGTGGACGGAGGCAATAAGCCTGGTTTAGAAGGAGATATGAGTCGCGTGAATGGTGCACTTTATCCTTTTGGATATGGATTGAGTTACACAACTTTTGAGTATTCGGGTTTGACTGTTTCACCTGAACGGATCACGCCTAAACAAGAAACGACTGTCCGTTTCTCCGTAAAGAATACCGGCAATGTAGCTGGTGATGAAGTGGTACAGTTATACATTCGCGATCTTCTAAGTAGTGTTACTACTTTTGAGAAGAACTTATGCGGATTTGAACGCGTACATCTCGCTCCCGGTGAGAGTAAGGTAGTAACCTTTAAAATTCTTCCACGTGATTTGGAATTGATGAATCGGAAAGGCGATTGGGTAGTAGAACCGGGAGAATTTAAACTGATGGTGGGAGCTTCTTCGGAGGATATTCGTCAGGAGAAAAGTTTGTGGGTATTACCTTATTCCGAATGTAATATTCTAGAAAGAAAAACATCTTCCGGTTCCTACCTTTCGGTTTTGGACAATGATCCGAATACTTGCTGGACCGGAAATAAAGGTGACTATCTCAATATTCCGATGAATGCTACTGGCGGGGCGAATAATATCGGTATTCGCTGGAAAGTTCCTGCTGAGAAATTCGAAATTCAGGTATCAGCTGGCGGAGGACAGTTTTTGACTATTTACAATGGCTTTTCCGAAACTGCAGGAGAAATGATTTTTTATCCGCTGGATAAGAAAGTCATTAGTGATATACGAATTTTACTTACTCAAGGGAGCGCTTCCATTTCAGAAATTAAGATAGATGGAGTTAAAATGTGACAAACTATAATTATAATAACTACTAATTTTTATGATCATGAGAAAAAATATTCAAATGAATTGTATGTTTCAGCTTTTGCTGACACTCTTGCTGATAGCCGGATGTAGTTCCTCCGATGATGGACCCGAAAGTCCTGATACTTCTAATCGAACTGTTTTACGGCAAGATAAAGATTTTAGCGTGAATTCGATGGACTTGGGTAGATATGTCCGATTGGGGTTAAATCAGGAAAGTGTAGATTTGGAATTTACCTTAGGTACAAACTCTGTGCAAAAAGTAGAAGTACGACCTGCTAACTTGGGTATTAGTTACGATGTAAAGGGTAATAAACTTACTTTGCTTGATGTTAGACCTTGTAAGGCTACGGTGATTATCAATGAAGATTACAGGAATCCAATCTATCTTTTTGTAGATGGAAGAACACCTGCTGAGTGGAATAAATTGCCGACAAGCACGATTCGCTATGCTAAAGGTACTCATACTGAAAACTTAATTATTGATCAAGATAATACGACTGTATTCTTAGAGGAAGGGGCATCCTTGGTCGGATATATCCAATCCAACGGACATAAAAATATACGTATTTTAGGTTATGGAGTAATTGATGGCCGTAATGCCCAGAGAGCAATACGTATGGAGAAATGTAGTAATATTGAAGTCTGTGGACCTGTTATTATGAGTCGGGCCGGTTGGACCACTTCCTACTTTGAATGTGATCAGGTACATATACATGATGTAAAGATATTAGGAGCACAGGTTTACTCGGATGGCATTGATTTGGTGGGGACGTCAAACGTGACTGTAGACAATGTTTTTGTTCGTACTGAGGATGACTGTATTGTTATCAAAACAAATAAGTATGGATTTTCCGGAAATGTGGAAAACATCACCGTGAAAAATTCGGTGTTGTGGGGTGGTCCTAGTGGCAATTGCATGGAAATTGGCTGGGAACTTGATGGAACTTATTTGCGGAATATCGGCTTTGAGAATATGGATGTGGTTCGTTTAGAAACATCGCTCAACAGATTTAAACATGGTGCCATCACTATTCACCAATGTGGTAACTCTACAATTTCCAATGTATCGTATAAGAATATTCGTATGGAAGATGTCAATGAGCAGCTTGTGTGGATTGAGCTCATCCCTGCCCGTACAGATGGCTGGGGAAGTGGAGGTGGAAACATTGACAATATCCATTTTGAAAATATGGAATATACTCAAGGTGAAGATAATGATATTTTGATTAAAAAATCAGATTCGGGAACTATTACTAATGTTACTTTTTCTGGGCTTAAATACAAGGGAAAGACGGTAGCTGCTATTTCTGACCCTATATTTGATATAGTTGATGCACAAGTGAAAATAGAATAGTATTTTCCTTCCTGCCGGTAATCGTCTTTATAGATTTTTTCTTATATTTGTGAAGTAAATCTATAATAAATCATGAATTTATACGGTGATGAAGCATTCTTGATAGAATCTCTCAGTAGCGGAAATCGGGAGGCTTTCGAGTATGTATTTAAGAAGTACTATCAAAGACTCGTGAGCTTTGCTGGTCGGTATATTCAGAATGAAGATATTGTGGAAGATATTGTTCAGGATTGTTATGCTGTCTTGTGGGAAAAATGCTCAACAGTTGCATCTATTTCCATTTCAGTATCCGCTTTTTTGTTTGCAATGGTTCGGAATAGTTGCCTGAATTACCTTCGACATGAGCAGGTAATCCAAAAATATGAAGTTGAGTATCTGGCTTACTCGCAAGGAGAAGAAAGACTTTATCATGCTGATTTCGGATTGGAGGTCGAGCATAAACTCCTTTATGAGGAGCTACAAGAGAAGATTGCCCAAGTTGTGGAATCTTTGCCCGAACGCTGTCGTGAAGTTTTTATTATGAGCCGCTTTGAAGGATTGAAAAACAGAGAGATTGCTCAAAAACTGAATATTTCTACCACAGCGGTAGAGAAGCATATATCAAAAGCAATGCTCAGATTCTCAGAGCGATTCAGAGACGAATATTCATTTGATATTTATATTATCGTCATAGCTTGGTTGATAGAGCCAATGTTTTAAACTGTCTTTATACAAAAAAGCCCCTAAAACGAATATTTTAGGGGCTTTTTAACTGTAAATACAGTGTAGTTTGTGCGGATGATAGGACTCGAACCTACACGCCTCACGGCACCAGATCCTAAGTCTGGCGCGGCTACCAATTACGCCACATCCGCATGCGTCGCTTTTGTTTAGCGGTGCAAAGATAGGAAGATTTTCTGATTTAACAAATAATTCGGTAATAAAGTTATTCACTTAATATTTCAAATGCCCTTTCAATCAGTGCATCCTTCTTTTGTGATTCTGCATCTCCATGCTCTATTCCCTCTTCCAGAATCTTATCCATATTTACGTATACATCTGGCTCTATTCCATTTTCCAGAGGCTTTTTATACTTGTTAAAGTGAGGACTGGCTGAGAAGCGAACACTCCAACCATTGGGTAATTCTGAAGAGAAAGGTAGCCCGGAACCTCCTCCGGTTTGGTCACCTACCTGAAATATTCTTTGCTCTTCGTTATCGTTGTTTAGACTGTGCATGGCATTCACAAAATCGTTTGTGGCACTGTAGCAACGACGATTGGTAAGTAAAACCACTTTTTTCTGCCAACGGATGCTATTAGAGGGTTCCAGGTAGATCGGCTCCATTTCAGAAAAGTCATTATGTCCCGGACCGGTTTTGTGCTGGATATATCCGGTCAATGTCTTTTCGTTGGTGAAACGGGCGGCAATACGGGTGGAATTAGTCAGGTTTCCTCCTCCGTTGTCGCGTACATCAATGATTAATCCGTTGCAGAGCTTCAAATAATCGAGTACATGGTCTAAATTACCGTCTCCAACTCCGGCACTAAAACTTTCGTAGCGGATATAACCTATATTATTATCGAATATTTTATATTTCAAACCGGCAGATGTACGATAACCGGAACTGGCACTTCCCAAATAGTAATTGTATAAGATATCCTCTCTATAGTTCCAAGGATATCCTTGATACCAGGCATCGTAATATGAAATACGACTGGAGGAGGAGAGGTTGACGTGCCCGTCTTTCAACTCATATAGCATTTGACTTAGTATATCAAACAGGTCGTCATCCGAAATTCCGGGTTTCACCAGTTTTCCATACTTGTCGTGAACAGCGTCCCAATCAATGCCTTTCTCTTCCAGAAAACAATACCGTTCATCAATAATCTTCCATAGTTGCTCGAAGTTTCCTACAGGATCATTGGCATATTCCTCTTCCCTGATACATCCGGTCACTACCGGAAGACAACAGAGCAGCCAAAGCATTTGTCTAATATTATTTCTCATTCTTAATCTTGTATTAACTCTCAACTCTCAATTTTCAACTCTCAACTTAATAAGCTCTTACCGATGACGGTAGAACACTGGCTCCTTTTTTATTTCGGATGCGGTATAATTCTTTCACAAATCCTACCATGAACACATGTGAGTAGGTGTGCGTCTTGATATTGTTTACATTGGACTGCTGCAAATCCGCCAGATAGCTGAAACGCATTTTAGTATATCCTATAGGAAAGTCGACGGAAAGCATTTGCCGTAGCGAAGGCTGGTTATGTAAAGAAGTGAATTTGATGACTCCTCCGGCATTTCCCAGCGAGAAAATCTCATAATAAGATTGTCCGTAATGGGGGGAAAACATGACTCCCATTACCGGCAAATTCACTTGATAGCGCAATACTACCGGATAACGTTTGATTTTCAGATGCCAGATAGCCATTCCCGATGCATCCAGATTGATATATGCCCGTGCCGAAGCCGGGTTGTTTGTGTTCCGAAGATTGTAGACAAAACCTCCGTTGGCGTCTATCAATCCTCCTGCCAACAGTTTGAAGTTCTCTGTCAGACGGAACTGATAATGGAGCCCGTAGTTCCAGTTCACCAACCCGGAGAATGTATTGTTATTGTCGACACGGTTATGTGTATAGCCGATATCCGCTTGGAAGAAATTCTGTACAGACACATTCCCATCAAAAAGTTTAGTCATACGGATTGTTTCGCGGGAAACACGGAAGTCGATTCCTTTGTATTCCTGAGGCGAAAGATAAGTGTCGAACACATTCGTAAATCCGACACCGTACATCGTTGCACGTGTTACATAACGGTGGATTTGCAGACTGTCTGTGTCTGTCGTCTGCGCTTGTAATCTTGTGCAAAGGGCGAACAGGATGCATCCTGCCAGCCCTAGATATAGTGTTTGTTTCTTCATCAGAATAATTTCATCTGCCCCGTGATTTCATCAATAATATCGCCTTCACTCTTGTCGCTGTCTGGATCCAGATTCTCCGGTTCTTCTTCCGGTTCCTTCTGGCTCTCTTGTACAGGCTCGGGGAAGCGGGTAGGTTCCAGCTCGTTAATAGTTTCCACTGCGTAGGTGGTGATACGTTTGCCTTTCGCTTTGAAACCTTTGACTGCGATAAATTCTTCGGCTTCAATCTCCAGCGGATCACGGAAGCTATCGTGTCCTCCGAATATAACTTCCAGGCGCGGATAGTACTCGTCCGTCAGCAGAATAAGGCGATTGTTCTTATTCTCTCCCAGATAGTTCTGCTTGCGGTTGGAACCTTCAAAGCAGAAACGTTTCAAATATGGATAATTCTGTTGGTCTGCATCATATAGTGCGGCAGTCCATACCTTGTTGGAATCGAACTTCTCGACAATACTTACATTATCTTCGTAATGGTTGCTCAGGTCGAAGTTGCTGGTATAGAAGTCACCGTTGTTCAAGACAACCAATATGGTATCCTCGCTTTGGAATTCTCCGAGATATTCTCCCCTTCCGTCGTAGTTGAGGCGGAGTATATCCCGATCAAACCAGACTTTACGTCCTCCGAGAGTAGAACCGCCTCTCTGTTTCAAGGCGATCTTATGCACCGGAAGCCGGGTGAGGATAATGCCTCGTGCCTGTCTTCCTTTGATACCTACTTCGCTAAAGTCCTGTTCAAAGATAATACGGCGGACACGCGGGTTCGGTTTCAGTGTCACCTTGATGATTTCGGCCTCCCCGTTCGGATTGGCACTGAAATAAGTGATACGTGAGTCCGGAGTTCCTTGAGTGACATCGTATTCACGGTCGCGGACAACGGAGGTTACAGCGAAGCGTTTGACATACGTTGTCCCTTCTTTTCCGTCACGGTAGACCACGTTGTAAATCGTGCGCTTGTCGTTCTTCTTGAATACATTGACATAGAGCACGTTTTTACCGACAAACTTCTTATCGGCGACGGGAGTAACAATATATTTACCGTCGCGGAAGAAGATGATAACGTCGTCAATATCCGAACAGCATGCCACGAATTCATCTTTCTTCAAACTTGTTCCGATGAATCCTTCTTCACGGTTGATATAAAGTTTTTCGTTCGCTTCCACTACTTTGGCAGCTTCGATGGTGTCGAAGTTCCGGAGTTCCGTGCGGCGCGGGAAATTCTTGCCGTATTTGTTCTTCAGCATTTGATACCAGTTGACGGTATAATCTACGATGTGAGCCAGATGGTTATCAATCTCGGCAATTTCCTCTTTCATCTTGGCGATCAGTTCATCCGCCTTGTCTGAATTGAATTTCAGGATACGTCCCATTTTGATTTCCATCAGCTTGAGGATATCCTCTTTGGTCACTTCACGGATAAACTGCGGATAGTAAGGTGTCAGACGCTTGTCGATATGTTCGCAGGCTGCATCCATGTCTTTGGACTGCTCGAACTCTTTGTCTTTATAGATACGCTCTTCGATGAATATTTTTTCGAGTGAGGCGAAATGCAATGCTTCCAGTATTTCGCCTTTCTTGATTTCCAGTTCCTGCTTCAGTAAATCCAACGTGTTGTCTGCCGACTTTTTCAGTACTTTACTGATGGTTAGGAAATGTGGCTTGCTGTCATCAATGACACAACAGTTGGGGGAAATGCTTACTTCGCAATCAGTGAATGCATACAGTGCATCGATAGTCTTGTCCGAAGAAGTGCCGGGCGCAAGATGAACCAGTATCTCTACGTTGGCAGCCGTGTTGTCGTCTACCTTACGGATTTTGATCTTTCCTTTATCAACAGCTTTCAAGATAGAGTCGATCACTGTCGAAGTCGTCTTTCCGTATGGAATTTCTGTGATAGCAAGTGTTTTATTATCAATCTTAGTGATCTTGGCACGTACTTTCACCGCTCCGCCGCGTTCTCCGTCGTTGTATTTGGCTACGTCGATAGAACCTCCTGTCTGGAAATCAGGATACAATTGGAATTCCTCTCCACGCAGATAACTGATGGAGGCATCGCAAAGTTCGTTGAAGTTATGCGGTAGAATTTTGGAAGAAAGTCCCACGGCGATACCTTCCACACCTTGTGCCAGCAATAACGGGAATTTCACGGGAAGAGTGACCGGTTCTTTGTTTCGTCCGTCGTAAGAAAGTTTCCATTCAGTTGTTTTAGGATTGAAGACAACGTCCAGCGCAAACTTGGACAAGCGTGCTTCTATATAACGGGGAGCAGCGGCGCCGTCTCCGGTAAGGATATTACCCCAGTTACCCTGACAATCAATCAACAGGTCTTTCTGTCCCAACTGTACCAGGGCATCTCCGATAGAAGCATCACCGTGAGGGTGGAACTGCATGGTGTGTCCCACAATGTTAGCCACTTTGTTATATCGTCCGTCGTCCAGACGTTTCATGGAATGTAGGATACGGCGTTGTACCGGCTTCAAACCATCGTTGATATGAGGCACGGCACGTTCCAAAATAACGTACGAAGCATAGTCCAGAAACCAATTCTGGTACATGCCTGTGAGCTGATGTTTTACGCTTTCGTCCCGTGCGTCCGCCGGTTTGTAATCTGAATGTCCTTCCGGTATCTCGTTGATTTCGTCACTCATAAATTCGTATATACTATAATATTTTAACGCATACGCAGGCAAAAATACAAAAATAAAAGAGATTTCGGAAAAGAAAGGGGAATATTCCGAATGTTAAAAGGGTATAAATTGACTTATTCTTTTTCTTTAGTTATTGTAGGGATGGTACAAATATATAAGAAAACTTTGATTTCCTATAATAAAGACTTAATTTTGTTGCAGCCAACACTTATCTGACACCCGGGTCTCATGAGCACTGACACCCGGGTGTTGGTATGTTTGACACCCGGGTGTCAGATAGAACGCGAGTATAAACGAAAAAAGAAAGGAGTATAAACGATGGCAGTGCCTTATGTAGTGAGAAAGAAAGCCGATTTAACATCGGGAGAAAGAAAAGAATTATGGTATGGTGTACCCAAAAAACTGATAGATCCGATTCGGAATAGAGAATTTGCCGAGTACATGGAAAAACGGAGTGGATTTCATCGCGGGCAGATAGATGGTATATTGACGGAAATGGTTGATGCTATCCGTAGTCTGTTGTCTATCGGACAGCCGGTTACTATCGAAGGACTTGGCACATTCCATACATCACTGACCAGTCCGGGATTTGAACGTCCCGAACAGGTAACTCCGGGAAAGGTGTTCGTTTCACGTGTCTATTTCGTGGCTTGTCCTGAATTTAGCCGGGAAGTGAAAAAAATGAAATGCATGCGTATTCCTTTTAATCTGTATATGCCTGAAGAGATGCTGACCAAAGAAATGAAGAAAGCGGACCGGGAGCAGGAGCGGGAAGAATATGACCGTATGGTGGCACCGGAAATCGAGGAAGAAGTTCAGGAATAAGATAAATTAATACCCTCTCTGTCTTATTTATAAGATAAATCCCTATCTTTGTGGCACTTTTTACGAAAAAAGC
>ULQF01026714.1_pt1 | contig 14969 bp, 11 predicted proteins | sample 1954211 | NCBI WGS metagenome assembly ULQF01 (sample SAMEA4835648, study PRJEB28245) | human gut metagenome | biome: gut microbiome; material: fecal sample | place: Denmark | collected 2008 | reverse complement strand
TAAAGAAAACATTTTAAATGAATCAAAATATAAACAATCTTTTAAAGATGTATCTATTAGAACAAACGTTTCTCTAACTACTGTATCTAATGAATTTAAAAAAAATATTCATAGCTATAGATGTCATCTTTCTAGAATCATTTGTATTGATGAGTTCAAAGTTTCTACTATTGCAGGAAAATATGCTCTTATCATCGGCAATCCTGAATCTGGTCAAATTCTTGATATCTTGCCTTCTCGCTTGCATGATTATATCTATCATTACTTCAATACTATTGATAAAACCGAACGTTTAAGCGTAGAATACGTTATTACTGATCTTTTTGAATCATATAGAAGTGTTTGAAAAAATCTTTTTTGGAATAGTATTCATATTGTTGATCGATTTCATTGGATTAGACTAGCCACAGAAGCATTCAATAAAACTCGCATCTCAATTATGAATAACATTATTAAATCTAAAACTAGTGACAAAGAAATGCTTTACTATGCTAGTGTTTTAAAAAAATATTATAAATTGCTACTTGCTAATACATATTCAAAAGAAGCTTGGTATTTTGATCAACAAGTATTTCATAATTCTCATGGATTAACTACTTATCAAACTGTTATTGAATATTGTGTTAATAATACCAGAGAATTTGAAGAAGCCTATTTATTACTTCAAGAATTATATAAAATTGCTAGATTTTCTTCTTTTGACAATGCAAGAGAAAATTTGCTTGGATGGTGTAAAAAAGTTGAAACATCTGAATTCATATTATCTGAATTTAAAAAAACTGCCTTAACGTACAAATCATGGATAAAAGAAATTGTTAATTCTTTCATAATTGATTCTGTAACACATACAAGGTTAACTAATGGTTTTATTGAGGGAAAAAATAATTTTTCAAAGTAATTAAAAGAATAGGCTTTGGTTATTCGGACTTTGATGTATTTAGATATAAGATTATAAATAGTAACAATAAAACTAAAAATTAAATTGAACATAGTTAATACGCAAAAGATGGTGATTTTGATTTATCACCATCTTTTTAAATTATTTTGAGATAAACTATAAACTATTTTAAGATAATTTCATTTTTTATCTCAAAATCTTAAAATTTTTTATAGAACCAAAACTAAAGATAGGAAGTATGAATCAATGTTTACGTGAAAAACATTTTACCATACTCCCTATCTTTTTATTTAAAAATTCTCTCCAAACATAGTTCAAAATATTCTTTATTTAATTCATAACCTATACTCTTAAATCCATGTTCTTTACACCATTTAACCGTTGTTCCTGAACCTAAATAGGGATCAAGTATATACTTTGAAGGATCAATATATGGAATCAAAAGATCTATGATTTCAGGCGGATATGGTGCAGTATGCCTATATGTATTTTCACCTTTCGAATTAATTTTAATAACAGGAACAAAATGTTTTACATAGCTTGATTGCGCACCGCTATCTAAAACTCCTTTTTTAAATACAAATATATGCTCATAACAGTTAATGCATTTTACATATCCTGAATTTAAATTTACAGTAGAATTTCTTTTAGATTGCACTTGACCTTTATCCCATATAATATTGCCTTCAAGATTGTAGCCAATAATTTCAAAAACCAAGCAGGACAAAAATCCTAATTGTAATCTATGTTTGCTCATATTTGACTCCACAAAAATATTATCACTATTAACAATATCTCCAATATTATATAAATAATAGCCATTTTTGCATAAAGCTTGATAAACAGATGACGCATTTTTCATCATATCCATAAGATACATTAGTAAGTTTCCCCATTGAGAGTATTCACGTGCATTATAATATGGTGGCGAAGTAATAGCGGCGCCAATTTGTCCCAATTTAAGCCTTAAAAGTTCTGTTGAAGAATCGCCATTAATAACAATAGTTTCCTCATTTAATTCAACATTACCACTGTTTGAAGGAAGTAATTTATTTATTTTGCTAAATAACTTAAATATTGGCAACTCTTCGTATTTTTTAATGTAGTCATTATTGTTTTTTTTGATGTCATATTTTTTGATTCTTCTATCAAATAAATCATTTAGCGAATCATTATAAAAAGCAATAATTTCATTGTCCCAAGAATAATATTTTATGAGCATTTCGTTTAAGTCATTTTTATCATCAAAAATATCTCGTCTCCATTTATCATATAATTCATACGCTATCTGATTGCTTTTCTTATCTTCAACAAGTTTAAAATAACGATAAACACTAAATTCATCAAATCTCTTTCCTCTACCTGATTTACTTCTATCTGGACAACAAGGATTTTTGCACTCATAGCTTCTTAAAAATAATTCAGGAAATGAATTGCCACTTTGAATTGTTGTCATACATGAAGGACAGGGAACTGGTGAATTATCAAATTTTATTTTTTTATATATCAATACCACTTTGTTGCAAAGTGAATTTACAAAGCAATCTTCATATCTAAATCCTGTTGAAATAGCTGAATAAAATTCACCAGCGATGTCACAGCCTGATAATGTGTCAAAAGCATTATCGATAAATTCTGCTAATTTATTAGTTGACATTTCTTTCTTAAACGGTGAAAACTTATCTTTATACTGAATAAAATTTTCACAAAAAACACCTAATTTATATATTAGTTTCCAAGTAACATCTACTCCAACTTTATCGTAAAGCCTCCCATCAATTTTTATAGCAAGATGTCGATAATTTTCTAATGAATCATAAATATTTGCGACTATTTCGCAATACGCATTTATGTCAAAATCATTTCTTGTAAAATCATCCTGGTCAATTCTCAAAATAAAAAACGAGAAATCATATTCTTTATTAACTTTATCCTTGTAATATTTCAGCCAAAGTTCGCTATTGTCTGCTAAATTTTTATTATCAATATTATTTTTCCTTTCAATGATTGAAGAAATAATTTTTTTTTCACCATACGTATCTAATCGTCCAATACAATCATTATAGACTTTTTCGCATTCATCGTTTGTATACTTCATGACGGCAAAGGAATCAAGATTGACTGAATTTAAATAAAACGATTCTCCATAATAATAATACTTTCGCAAAGAATTTCTCTCGTTTTGGTTAAAAACTCTCAAATTACGTTTTTGAGCGGATTGTATTTCAACAATAAAAGTCTTATCAAAAAACCTATTCATTTCAAATAGTATTCTAATTAAAAGATCATCACTAATATCTACGTTTAATTTTTCCTTAAGCAACGTCAAATTCATTCTTGATTTTCTCCTTCCTTCTTATATTCTATGATATCATTGACAGAACATGTTAGTGCCCTACAAATTCTTTCCAATACATCAGTATTAACATTTTCTCCTTTTGCTAATTTTGTTATTGTAGATCTACTTAAACCAGTTAGTTCATGCAAATCACTCTTATTTAATCCTCTATCAACAAGCAATTTCCACAATCCATTATACGATAGTGCCATATTCACAGACCTCCTATTTACGTATTCATTATATCACAAAAGTTCTGCGTTTGCAATTATTTTGACCGACTTCTCATTAATATAATTGTATTACAATTGATGTCAGACTTATCGAAAAGAGTAGAAATTATCATAAGATCTATAAGAATGGTATAAAATTACTAAAACAATAGAAGCGGATATTAATGTGCTTAATATGCCTCTCCTTGATAACATAACTCCTGATAAAAACTTAGTAGGTAAATTTATATCTGGTATATTATTACATGTATTAATTTCTGTTGAAGGAAACGAAAAGGTAAACCTTAAACAAAGACAAGCCGAAGAAATAAGAGTTGCAAAAGGAAAAGGTGTTAAATTTGGTAGGTCTAAAATAGTCTTACCAAATCTAACACAAGTATATTATTAACAAATATATTAAATAAGAACTAATTAATATTGAAGAAGCAAAATTAATAGGAGTATCTATAGTCACTTTCTTTAGATTAGTTAAAAAAGAAAATCATTATGGTCATTTATACATAGTCTCAATATTTTTTGAACATATCTTATTTCTAGAGGTATCAGGATAATTGTTCTAACATCTATTATAAAAAAGTATTAACAAACATAATTTAGATTAGAAAAATCAATTACCTCATAAAATACAATAAAAATATTATGAAATATGCGTATTTTGCCTAAAAATTACTAAAAAAATATAAAAAATAGTCTTGATACCTATTATTCATTGTATCAAAACTAATGTGCTCTAATGGTGCAATCGATGAGACTCGAACTCACACGTTTATACAAACACTACCCCCTCAAAGTAGCGCGTCTACCTATTCCGCCACGATTGCATATTCCCCGTTAGGGGATTAATCAATTTCGGTTACATCATCAGGAAGATAAATGTTAACATCTTCATGAGCATTGGTGCTAGTTGCAATTCTTGATAGTGGTAACTTTAAGTATGTTACTACCGCTTCCGCAAGCACATTATTTTCCATATCGTATACTTTAGCTTCACCAACAAAAGCACGATGAGTGTTTTTGATAATTTTACCAACGGCTTTTAGGGTAACATCGTATGGAACAACTTTTCTAAATTTGACATTTAGTTCAGTAGTTACAGCCCAAGTTTCTGGTTCAGTTACCCAAATAGCTCTACCTGCTATTTCATCTAACATTGCAGTGATAAGTCCACCATGTACTCTTTCGGGATAACTTTGGTGGATTTCTTTGTATTTAAAGATACTAATTACGGATCCGTCTTCCATTTCATAGAAAGGTGCTTTTAGGCCAAATTCATTTTCAATACCACAAATATAACAAAGTTTACTGTTTGTTTGTTTTTTAACTACTTTCATATTTTATTAAATCCTTTCGTAAAATAAATAAAGGAGGAATATTTTTGAACACAGAATTTGATGAGTTAAAAGAAACTATCACAGCCCTATCAAAATGGTTAGATAGTATTCCTCCTTATGAATATAGTCTATATGCAACAATTATCGCTTATATTATATCATCTTTCCTAAACACGGGAGCCCTTAATGCCCTTGGAAATTGGTTTGAACAACTTGGTCAAATCATGTTAACGATTGCGGCACAACAGAGTGCATCACCAACTCAAGAGGAATATGAGGCTTTAAAGAATGAGGTTAGAAAGCTTAGAAGAGAGGTTAATGAGTTAAAGAATAATGATTAAATGTTACGCCAGTATGGTTTTGGACAATCTTCAGTAATAGCTTTACGGTAATACTTCCATTCCTTTTTGTCATATACGTCTTTACCATCAGCTAATAAATTGTTTAATTTTTTACTTCTTATTCTTAATTTTTCTTCTAATTTAGTTAGATATACAATTCTTGAAATGTCAAAGCGCACAAATGGATAATCAAAACTTAGTAATTCATAAGCTTTGCTGATGTCAAATTTTTCATCACCTTGTAATGCAAAATAAGCATAGTAATAGGCAGTATGTGAACAAATGAATTTCTTGAATTTTTGAACAGTCTTTAAAATAATTGATTTAGCCTCTTCAACATCTTGTTTAACGCCAACTCCTTCAATTAAAGAGTGAGCATAGTAACTATAAGCACAATCACAACTTGGCTTAGTTTCTTGTTCAATTAGTTGATATGCCATATCATACATTTTATGAGCTAGACTAAAGTTTTTCTTTAGTTCAAAGCCACGTCCTAAAATAGCATTTACACAAGTATTAGTAGGCATTTCTTGTCTACATTCAAACAACTTAATAATAGCTTTTTTGATATTTTGTTTAATGCCATTTTCACCATATAAATATCTAACTGCCATCTTCTTTTTACACCAAACTGGAAGTAATGGGTATGTTTTCTTACGGTCATACTTTTTAATAATCTTTGTTATCGTTTTATCAGGCTTTTCATAGTCTGATAAAACATCAATATATTCAATATCAGTAAGATAACCTAATTCATGTGCTTTATCATAGTAATTTAGTACTTTTTTAATTGGTGTACCAAGTCTAAAAGAATTTTCAGCTAATTGATAAAAAATTACCCCTTCTGGATTTTCTTTTGCAAGTTTCAATAACATCGCATTAGAATCTAGTTCATCATTTAGTTCAATATTTATATCAATGATGTCGGAAGCAATAAAGTTTTCATGTGACATTTCTAAAGCTTGTTTGTAATATTTTCTAGCTTCTTCTAAATTGTTTAGTTTTTTGTTAAATACACCAAGGGTATAAACTAATTTCCAATTATCTTGGTATTTGTCAAAAGATAATACTAAGTCTCTTCCTTCTTCATATTCACCAACTTCATCATAGAATTTAGCTTTTTCTAGAACAATATATTCAGTATGATTTCCATCATCAAGTTTATCGATTAATTCAAAGGCTCTCTCTTTGTCTTTTTTTATAGTATATAGTTCAACTAACAAAGAAATTGCAAGTAAATCTTTTTCATCATATTGTAAACATATTTTTAAGTTATCAATTGCCATATCAAGATATTCTTTATTGGCAACCGGATCTTCATCATATTTACAGTAGTAGGCTCTAGACTTTAGGTAATACAAAGTTTCACTTGACCCATGTTTTGCCATCATTTCATCAATTAAGCTAAGTGCTTGATCGGTTAAGTTTAATGATATTAAAATATCAGTTTTGCAAATAAGGAAATCAACAACATTGTTTAATTCTTCATCGGCATTATTAATGCAAGTATCAATGTATTTTAAAGCTTCTAGATATGAGCTTTTAGTTCCTCTACTAGCATATGCTTTAGCAAGCGCATAAGCTATTTCACTAGTAAATGGTGCATCAAGTTCTAAAGCTTTAGTGCCATATTCAATAACTTCATCTGGCATTTCTAAGTGATCATAAACAAGAGTAGCAAGAGAATAGGATTCTTTAACATATCTTGTACGGTTAGCAATTAGAATTTTTAAATCTTCAATTGAATCATCAATGTGTAAATTTAAATTTGCAATATCAAGTGATGCTCTTGCATATAAAGCATCATAATATAATGTTTTATTTTCAAGTTCTAAATTATCATTTATTAATTCTGTTAATTTATCATATGCACTTTTATTATCGCCTTGGTCAACATATTGTAAGGCATTTATAAATTCTTCATATTTTTTCATGTTAATATTTTCTCAATTCTCTTTCTTCGGCTTTTTGTTTCATATCTTCACGTTTGTCGTAAAGTTTTTTACCTTTCGCAAGACCAATATTTAGTTTTGCAAGTCCATTTTTTAAGGTTATGTTAAGGGGTACTAAAGTATAACCCTCTTTTTGAATTTTTGAATGAATTTTAATTATTTCTTTTTTGTGTAATAGTAATTTACGGGTTCTATCAGGTTTATGGTTAAAAATATTACCCATTTCATATTTTGAAATGTTTAAACCATTTACAAACATTTCATTATTTCTTATTGTACAAAAACTATCTTGAAGGTTTACTTTGCCAACTCTTATGGCTTTTATTTCTGTTCCGGTTAAAACAATTCCACATTCATAGGTTTCTAAAATATAATAGTCATGACTTGCTTTTTTGTTTTGCGCAACAATTTTTATCGCATCTGTGGCCATTTTAGTCCTCCTTCTTGATAATTTTAAAGTTTATTTCACTTTTTTCTAGATTAGCACTGACAATTTTAACGGTTAAACGGTCACCTATTTGATATACTTTGTGATTTCTTTCACCAACAATTCTACCAAATTTATCGTCAACATCGTAATAATCATCTTGCATATCGGCATATTTTACTAATCCCTCAATTGAATTATCTAGAGTAATGAATACTCCAAAGTTAGTAATTGAGGTAAGTAATCCTGAAGTAATACTACCAATAAATCTACTTGCATATTCAACTTTCTTGTAATCAACACAATCACGTTCTAATACTTCAGCGCGTTTTTCAGTTTTACTTGATTGAATACTTGCATAGTTTACTTTACTAGCAAAATATTCAACTGGTGAAGTTACTGTAACCTCATCTTCTCCTAGCATAAATTGTTTAACAAGACGGTGAACTAAAAGATCAGGATATCTTCTAATTGGTGAAGTGAAATGGGTATAGCATTCACTTGCTAGACCAAAGTGACCAATATTGTATTCTTGATATTTAGCTTTTGACATACTACGTATCATCATTTGGTTGATAATAATATCTTTAGATAATTCTTCACTATCTTTTTCTTCATCATTTTCTAAACTAAGTAATACTTCTTGAAGTTTTTTAGGCATTGCTTTTTTGTTTTTTATTTTTACATTATAGCCGAATAAGTCTAAGGTTTCAAGTAATTTAGTTATTTTTTCATCACTTGGTTCTTCATGAACACGGTATATGAAAGGTACATTAAGCCAAGTCATGGCTTCCGCAACCGTTTCGTTTGCCGCAAGCATAAACTCTTCAATTAGTTTTTCAGCACTTCTTTGTTTTCTTAAAACAATATCCACTACTTTACCATTTTGATCTAAGATTAATCTTGGTTCAAGTGATTCAAATTCAAATGAACCTCTTTTTATTCTCTTATTTCTAAGAGTTTTGGCAAGTTCATTCATTTGTTTTAACATTGGGTAAATGTCAAAATAAGCATCACGAATTGCTTGATTTTTATCTTCAAGCATTGCGTTTACATTAGAATAAGTCATGCGGTGTTTATTGTTAATAATAGCTTCAAAGATATCATGATTTATTATTTTACCATCATGATCAATTTCCATTTCACATGCCATTACCAGTCTATCAACTTTTTCATTCAATGAACAAATTCCGTTAGATAATTCTTTTGGTAACATTGGAATTACCCTATCTGGTAGATATACACTTGTACCTCTATTTAAAGCTTCGGTATCTAAGGGACTTTTTTCTTGTACATAGTGACTTACGTCCGCAATATAAACCCCTAAATGATAGTTACCACTATCATTATATTCTAAACTTATCGCATCATCTAAATCTTTGGCATCATCACCATCAATGGTAATTATTAGTTTATCACGCAAATCTCTTATTTTAGGATTTTTTTGTAAAATTACTTCACTATCAATTTTATTAGGTATTGTTTTTATTTCTTTTCTTACATCTTCAGGAAATTCAACTGGTACCCCGCTAGATAATACCATACTAGTTATGTCAAGTCCTGGTAAGTGTTTGTTACCATATACTTCAACAACTTTACCATCTGCGGTCATATTAGGAAAGTATTCGGTAATTTCTACTTTAACGATATCATTAACTTTAGCTTTTTTTAAATCTTTTTCTTTAATAAATACTAATAGTTTAATTTTTGAATCAATACTTCTAACAATTGCCTTTTGTCTTAATCTAGATACTGGTCCAATAATTACGCGGGTGTTGCGTTTAATTATTTTAACAACTTTTCCTTCGTATCTACCAAGGTTATCTAAATAGTATTCGACAAGTACTTCATCGTAAGTGATTGCTCCATTTATATTATCGGATTTAATAAATATACCGCCTAAATCAGTATCAACAAAAGCATAACCACCATCTTTTACATCAATGATACCTTTCGCAAGATTAAGTTTTTCAAATGTTGCGTATTCACCTCTACTATTGTGAGTGATTTCTCCTTCATCTTCTAATTGATTCAAGGTTTTTACTAATTGGGTAAATTCTTTACTATCTTTTAGATTCAACAATTGAAATATTTGGTTGGCAACCATTGGATGGTATGAGTCACTTTGTAATAGTTTTAAAATTTTTTCGCGCATTTTTCTCACCCCTTTGGAAAATAAAAAGGACTATTAAAAACAATAGCCCTCTTATTTTTTAATTATCTTAATATAACAGCTAAAATAGCTACAACAAAGAAAGCTATTGAAAGCACTGTTGTTATATTGTTAATTACTTTTTCAGCTCCCCTTTGTTTTTGAACAGATGATTTTTCACCAGAAAAAGCACTAGAAGCATTTTCTTTAGATGTTTGTAAAACAATTATCATAATCAAAAATAAAGATATAACTAATAGTAAATAATCGAACCATTGCATAATATGTGGCCTCCTATACGTTATTTTTCTATATATTCAATACTACTTGACTTATTATAGCACATTTTCAAAAATATTTCTAGTAATTTAATAATTATTTTGTAAATTTAGCAATTATTGCATGGTTAACAACATCATCAACGGTTTCTACTGGTATGATATTTAAGCTATTCTTAACGCTTGCGGGGATCTCTTCTAAGTCCTTAACGTTATCTTTTGGTATTAAGATTGTTTTTAATCCACTACGGTGTGCCGCAATTGATTTTTCACGTAAACCACCAATTGGAAGTACTCTACCCCTTAAAGTGATTTCACCTGTCATACCAACGTTATGGTCAACTTTTTGACCAGTAAAGGCTGAAATGATACCAGTTGCAATTGTTACACCAGCTGATGGACCATCTTTTGGTACAGCTCCTTCTGGTACATGAATATGAATATCAGATTTTTTGAATTCATCACAATCAATGCCAAATTTTTCCGCATTTGATTTAACATAACTTAAGGCAGCTTGAGCTGATTCTTTCATGACATCACCAAGTTTACCAGTTAATACGAGTCTTCCATCACCTTTATAGTGAGTTACTTCAACTTGTAAAGTGTCGCCACCAAATTGTGTGTAGGCAAGACCAGTTACTACTCCAACTTGATCTAAGTCATCATTTGCATTGTAAGTATATTTTGGTTTACCAAGATATTCTTCTAAATTGTCAACATCAATATCTACACGTTCAACATGATTCATAAGAATATTCTTAATGGCTTTTCTAATAATAGTACCCAACATTCTTTCTAATTCACGAACCCCTGCTTCACGGGTGTATTCTTGAATTATACGATAGATTGCTTGATCACTTATACTAAAGTATGCTTCATCTAAACCATTATTAAGTAATTGTTTCTTTAATAAATGACGTTTAGCAATTTCAAATTTTTCATATTCAGTATAACTAGATACTTCAACAATTTCTAATCTATCTCTAAGTGGGGCAGGAATATTGTCTAGATAGTTTGCGGTGGCAATGAAGAAAACATTTGATAAATCATATGGTTCTTCTAAATAGTGATCACTAAAGTATTTGTTTTGTTCAGAATCTAATACTTCCAACATTGCGCTAGTTGGATCGCCTTTATAATCACTTGACATCTTATCGATTTCATCTAATAAGAATACGGGATTATTAGTACCTGCTTTAACCATCCCTTGTAATATACGACCTGGTAATGCGCCAAGGTATGTTCGACGATGTCCTCTAATTTCAGATTCATCTTTGACACCACCAAGTGCTTGTTTTACAAATGATTTATTTAAAGCTTTCGCAATACTTTTGGCAAGGGAAGTTTTACCTACTCCGGGAGGACCTACTAAACAAAGAATTGTTTGAGGATTTTTATGACTCATAATTTTTACGGCAAGATATTCTAAAATACGTTCTTTTACCATATCTAAACCATAATGTTCTCGGTCTAATTCCGCTTTCGCAAGATTAATATCTTCTGAATCAACTGATTGTTTACTCCAAGGTAAATCAATCATAAAATCAAGGTATTTTCTAATAACCCCAGATTCTGGTGAACTGCCTGGCATTGAAACATAACGATTTAATTCTGTCATCGCTTTTTCTTCAATTGATTTTGGCATACCTGCTTCTTTAATCTTTTTACGGATTTCATCAATTTCAGTTTCACGTTTAGCTTTCTCACCAAGTTCTTCTTGAATTGCCTTCATTTTTTCACGAAGGTAATACTCTTTTTGTGATTCATTAATACTACGTTTTACTTCATTATCAATTTTAATTTCTAATTCTTTGAACATTTGTTCTTTATATAGATCTTCTAATAAATAAGTTAAACGAGTAGTAACATTATCTTCTAATAAATAACGTAATTTAGTGTCGCGATTTAAATCAAGATTATGTACAAGTATATCTGATATTTCATCATATGAAAGTTCAGTATTATTAATGTTTATACCATCTTTCTTAAGAACACTATCTATATTATTTTCAGTTAAGAATTTCTTTATTAAATCATAGGTTGCATCATTTTTCATAGTATCTGAACTAGTCGATGGTAAAGTTACAAAATCAACTAAACAACTACCACTAGTATTATCAATACTATTAATCTTACAACGTACAATTGTTTGGAATTTTACTCTTCTTGTACCATTGGGACTAGTCATATTTAAAATGATTTTTGCCACAATTCCTACATTATAATAAAGTACTACTTCGTTTTTATTATTACGGGTACTATAATTTGGAATTAATAATACTACATAATTTTTATATTGTTCAGCATTTTTCAATGCCTTAATGTCGCTATCGATAGCAAAATCTGCTCTTAATCCATTGCTTGGTAGTGGTACTATATCACTTACCACAACTCCTGGCAATTGAGCATCTACAATATCAGTACGATTAAACATTTTGGCTCCTTTCTGATACTATTTAAGCATCTATTAAATGATTTTTTTCTTTAATTATTTGTCCTTTTTGTATAGTAATTTTTTTAGTTCCATCGTTAAATGGTAATTCAAACATCGTATCAAGCATCAAATCTTCAATTATTTTTCGAAGAGATCTAGCACCCGTTTTTTCTTTTATGGCTACTTCCGCAATATAATCAATTGCGTCTTCCATAAAAGAAAGTTCAACATTATTAGTTGCAAATAGTTGTTGATATTGTTTAGTAATGGCATTACTAGGTTTAGTTAAAATCAATTTTAACTCTTCTTTGGTTAAGTCTTTTAGTTTAGCAATAACCGGAAGTCTACCTAGTAATTCAGGGATAATCCCAAATTTACGAATTTTTTCAATATCTAATTCAGATTCATTAACTATTTTAGAGTCAAACCCTACACTATATTTCTTTCTTCCATCAAGGCCATCAAACGCTCCTGCACAAATAAACAAGATGTTTGAGGTATCGATTTGTAAGCATTCTTGGTATGGGTGTTTTCTTCCCCCTTGTGGTGGAACATTTACAACATTACCTTCGATAATCTTCAACAAGGCATTTTGAACACCTTCACCAGATACATCTCTAGTTATTGATGGATTTTCGCCTTTTCTAGCAAGTTTATCAAACTCATCAATAAAGACAATCCCTTTTTCCGCAAGTCTAATATCTCCGTCTGCGTTTTGAATTAGTCGCAATAAGATATTTTCAACATCTTCACCGACATAACCCGCTTGGGTATAAACGGTCGCATCACAAATAGCTATTGGGACATTAATGATTTTGGCCATAGTTTTAGCAAGCAATGTTTTACCAACTCCCGTTGGTCCAATCATTAAGATATTAGATTTATTTAGGTTAGCTTCTGGGTGTTTTATTCTTAGATAATGTGAATACAGTGCCACTGATAATATTTTTTTAGCTCGTTCTTGACCAATTACTTCTAAATCAAGTTCATTATAGATCTTTTTAGGGGTTAAATCTTTACAACTAATCTTTTCTTGTAAGTGTTTATTTGATCTTTCTTGTTCTTCAAATTCAACCAAGTTATGATATAATTCTAAACAATCAAAACAAATACAGGCATTTAAGCCCTCTATTCCTAGATTGTGAATGTTTATTTCACTGTTACAAAACGAACAATATTTAGTTTTTCCCATATATATTAATCACGCTCCATAATTATTATGGAGCGATTTTACTTTTTTATGTTTAATATTAAATTTGAAAAATCGACAAATTATTTAGTTTCTTCTTTAGCTTCTTTTGTTACTGCATTCTTTTTTAAGATTTCAATAACTTTATCAGCTTTAACTTTATATGCAACTTGACCAACTTTGTATTGTTTCTTTACAGCGTTAACTTTATCGTTTTTAGCTTTTTCATCGTCTTTTTCAGAAACATTAGCAAGAGTTTGATATTCTTTTTCGATTTCTTCTTGGCTTGCTTCGATGTTTTCAAGTTCCATAATCTTTTCAAGTACTAATTCTTCTAAGAATGATTTACGAATATGTTCTTCAGCAGATTTCTTGAATTCATCCATTGATGCAACCCCACTGTATTGAAGTAACGTTTCAACAGGCATACCATATTGTTTTGCTTGCATTTCAACATTATTTACTTGATGTTCAACTTCAGATTTGATTAGTGATTCAGGGAAATCAGCATATGAGTTTTTGCACACTGCATCAACTAATCCTGTAACAAGATGATTTTCAGCCGCAACGCTCTTGCGTTTCTTTAAATCTTCTTTTACATAGTTTTGATATTCTTCTACTGTATTAACATTTTCAATTTCTAATTCTTTTACTAATTCATCAGTAAGTTCAGGATATTCTTTACCTTTTACTTCATGTACTTTTACTTTAAATAATGCGGCTTTTCCGGCAAGACTTGCATGATAGTCTTTAGGGAAAGTAACATTTACTTCAACGTCTTGTTCTGATTTAGCACCAATTAGTTGATCTTCAAAACCAGGGATAAAGGCTTTTGAACCAAGTTCTAATTGATAATTTTCAGCTTTTCCACCTTCAAATGGAACACCATCAACGAATCCTTCAAAATCGATTACGACTGTGTCACCATTTTCAGCTGGTCCATCTTTAATAACATTTTCAACTTTACTTTCAAGCATATGTTTGATTTCAGCTTCAACGTCTTTTTTAGTTACTCTAGTTGATAAAGGTTTTACTTTTAAGCCTTTGTATTCGCCAAGATGAACTTCTGGCCATACATCAACTTCGGCAGTGTAAGTGAAACTCTTACCTTTTTCTAAACTAGCAAAATCAAGGTCTACTTTTGGTTCAGCAGTTGGATATACTTTAGTTTGTTGTAATGCTAGAGGATATGTTTCTTCAAAAGCATATTGAATTGCTTCATTATATAATGATGCCCAACCAAATCTTTGGATAAAGATATTTTTAGGCATTTTACCAGGTCTAAAACCATCAGCCTTTACTTCTTTTACAACTTTTTCAAAAGCTAAGTCTAAAGCCTTATCAAATTCTTCAGCACTTACTTCTACTGTAAGTTTTACAGAATTTTCACTTAAAC
>ULQF01072388.1_pt1 | contig 15689 bp, 14 predicted proteins | sample 1954211 | NCBI WGS metagenome assembly ULQF01 (sample SAMEA4835648, study PRJEB28245) | human gut metagenome | biome: gut microbiome; material: fecal sample | place: Denmark | collected 2008 | reverse complement strand
TGCATTACGTGATATTGATGATGACCATGCAAGAGAAGATTTACTATATGGATTTATGAAACTAATTAAAGAGCATCCCTTATTGGGATATGGTGAGGAAGTGAAACATTATTCTAATATTTATCCTGATGGAGCAATCGCACATAATTTTATTTTACAGACTACAGCTAATTATGGAGTCTTTGTAACAATATTTTTTATTGTTTTATTATTAACCGTCTATTATTATTCCCAACCTTTTTCTAAAGCAATTCTCGCTTTTTTAGTTATTTGGGGAATAACTCAACCGTATTTTGGTTTTAGTGTTTTTTCTCCACATGTTATTATTCCATTGTTTATTGGACATTTACTAGATAATAATATAACTATATCTTTAAACCGATTTTAGTGTATGAGAATTTTTTATTGTATACATTCGCTTTGTAATTCAGGGGGGATGGAAAGAATTATAGTGGAAAAAGCTAATTTCTTATCTAAAAAGGGGTTTGAAGTTTTTATATTAACTACGGAGCAACAAGATAAGCCGACCTTTTATCAGTTAGAAAATAATATAACACATATTGATTTGGGAGTGAATTATTCTGAATATAATTCTTTGTTCCTAAAGATTATGACATTGTACTTTAAAGAGTACAAACATAAGAAATCTTTAAAAAAAATAGTTACTAAATACAAGCCAGATATCATAATATCAACTTTTGAAAATGAAGCATCTTTCTTACCCAAGCTAAAAGACCAAAGTAAGAAAATATTAGAATTTCATTTTTCAAAAGGATATCGACTTGCTAAGAAAAGAAAAGGACTACTTTTCTTGGTAGATTGGTACCGAACACAATGTGAAATTAAAATAGCAAAAAAGTTTGAACATTTTATTGTTTTGACTGAAGAAGATAAATTATCTTGGTATCAGCTTTCTAATGTAAGTGTTATTCCGAATTTTATACATTCAATATCTGAATGTTCAAATTTTAGTAGGAAAGAACTCTTGTCTATTGGTCGTCTTTCATATCAAAAAGGACTTGACAGATTAATTAAAGCTTTTAAAATAGTACATGAAACTTATCCGGAGTGGAAACTTTTCATTTATGGCGATGGAGAAGAGAGAGATTGGTTATTGGGATTAATACAAGAGTATAATCTAGTTTCATCTGTTGTTATTCATTGTCCTGTTAAGAATATAGGAGAAATATATTGTAATAGTTCTTGCTTTGTTTTAACATCACGATATGAGGGTTTGCCAATGGTTTTGTTAGAAGCGATGTCTTACGGCCTACCTATTATTTCTTATGATTGTAAGTGCGGCCCTAAGGATTTGATCAATAATGGTTTAAATGGATTTCTGGTTCCCGAGAGTAATATAGAAGAATTGGCTAATGCTATTATGAAATTAATTTCAAATAGAGATATGATGATTGAAATGGGGAGAAATGCAAAAGTTGAATCTCAGAAGTATGAAAGGGAAATTATTATGCAGAAATGGATTGATTTGTTTGAAAAGTAATTTTGAATTTACTAATATTTTAAATACTTATGCGTATCGCTTTTATTCTATCTGCTTTAATAAATAGAGGACCTGAAGTTGTTGTTTCTGAATTAGTATCTCAGTTACAAAAGATAGGACATACTTGTTATATTTATTATTTTGATGGGAAAGAGCCGGAATTGTCTTTTTCTTGTCAAGTTAAGAGAATTTCATTTTATCAATCTATACCTTTTTCAAATTATGATATAATTCATTCTCATGGGTTACGTCCTGATATGTATACCTTTCTACATAAACCTCTAATTAGATGTAAGACTAAATTCGTATCTACAATTCATGCTTATATATTAGATGATTTTATTTATAATTTTGGCCGATTAAAAGGTGGATTTTTTGCTTATATTTGGTTGTATTTACTAACATCTAGGATTGATAAGATTGTTACTTTAAGTAATAATGCTGTAAAGTATTATTCTCATTGGATATCTCCTAAGAAATTGGCTTTTATATATAATGGTCGCAGTATAAATATGAGTGACGAGATAAGTACGGAACTTCAAGCACAGATTATGGAATTTAAAGGAGAGGCCAGGCTATTGGGAATAAACTGTAAATTAACTCGACGCAAAGGCGTAGATTTACTTATAGAAGCTCTTCCAATGCTTGATAACTATAAACTGCTAATTGTAGGAGATGGGTTTATTAGACAAGAATTGGAAGATCAGGCGTTAAGATTAAAAGTGGATGATCGTTGTTTATTTTTGGGATATCAAGAAAAGGCGTATCGTTTTGTTCCTTTTTATGATATTTATGCTTCTCCAAGTCGTAGTGAAGGATTTGGTTTAGCAATAATGGAAGCTGCGATATATTCTTGTAAAGTTCTATGTTCGGATATTCCTATTTTTAGGGAACTTTTTACAGAAACTGAAGTTTGTTTTTTTGATTTGAAAAATATTAATTCATTAGTTAGGGCAGTAAAGCTATTAGAAAAAGATAATTCTTTTGGCTTAAATCTTAATAAAAAATGGCTTTCTTCGTTTTCTCCCAAGAAGATGGCAATTAATTATTCGGATTTATATGAATCGCTATAATTAAAATCCTATTATTTTATGAATGTTTTGGTTACAGGTGGGGCTGGTTTTATCGGTTCTAATCTTTGTGAGCATTTGTTGCTTCGGGGATATCAAGTTGTTTGTTTGGATAACTTTGCAACAGGAAAAATAGAGAATTTGTTACCACTATTAGATGCTTATCCCAATGCTTTTAAATTATTGGTTGGTGACATTCGTAATTTGGACGACTGTAAAAAGGCTGTTGAAGGTGTAGATTATGTGTTACATGAGGCAGCATTAGGCTCTGTTCCACGTTCAATAAAAGACCCTGTTACTACCAATGAAGTGAATATAAATGGCTTTTTAAACATGTTGCTTGCAGTACGGGATGCTGGAGTAAAACGATTTATATATGCAGCAAGTTCTTCTACCTATGGAGATAGTAAATTATTGCCTAAAATGGAGGATGTGATAGGCAGACCTTTATCTCCCTATGCAATTACTAAATATGTAAATGAATTATATGCTGATGTATTTGCAAAGATTTATGGGATAGAGACTATCGGTCTGAGGTATTTCAATGTCTTTGGGCGTCGGCAAGACCCGTTTGGAGCTTATGCAGCTGTAATCCCTTTGTTTGTGAAAAAGTTAATTTCTTATGAATCTCCAATTATTAATGGTGATGGTGAGTATAGTCGTGATTTTACCTATATTGACAATGTTGTTCAAATGAATATGCTTGCAATGACGACAAAAAATTTAGAGGCTGTTAATCAAGTATATAATACAGCCTATGGTGAACGTACGACATTAAACCAATTGGTAGAGTATTTGAAAGAGTTTCTGAGTGAATTTGATCCAATAATAGCTAATGTAAAAATTCTACATGGACCTAATAGACAAGGAGATATTCCTCATTCTTTGGCTTGTATTGAAAAAGCAAAACGACTCTTGAATTATGAACCGCAGTATAGTATGCGTGATGGACTTAAAGAGGCTGTTAAGTGGTATTGGAATAACATTTGATTTATATTTTTTTGATTTTATAACTGATATTTAATCATTAATAATTTATGAATACAATAAAAATTGCCGTGATCGGTCTCGGTTACGTAGGACTCCCCTTGGCTCGTCTGTTTTCTACTAAATATCCGACAGTTGGTTTTGATATGAACAAAGCCCGTGTTGATGCCCTTATGACCGGTCATGATGCTACACTTGAAGTTTCTGATGATTTGTTGCAGTCTGCAATAGCTGGTGGTTTTAAGTGTAGTTCTGTTGTAGAAGATATACGTGATTGTAATTTTTATATAGTGGCGGTACCTACTCCTGTTGATAAAAATCATAATCCTGATTTAACGCCTCTTTATGCTGCAAGCACTACTGTTGGAAAAGTTATTTCTAAAGGTGATATTGTAGTGTATGAATCCACTGTATATCCGGGGGTGACAGAAAATGAGTGTATACCTGTTGTGGAGAAGATTTCAGGTTTAAAGTATAATGTAGATTTTTTTGCAGGTTATTCTCCAGAACGTATTAATCCCGGTGATAAATATCATACTGTTGAGAAAATAAAGAAAGTGACTTCCGGTTCTACTTCTGAGATAGGAAAAATAGTTAATGAGGTCTATGCTTCTGTAATAACAGCTGGTACTCATTTGGCACCTACTATTAAAGTTGCTGAGGCTGCCAAAGTTATAGAAAATTCTCAGCGTGATATCAATATTGCTTTTGTGAATGAATTATCTAAAATATTTACTCTTATGGGTATTGATACACAAGATGTATTGGAAGCTGCAAGCACCAAATGGAACTTCTTACCTTTTAAGCCGGGGTTAGTTGGTGGTCATTGTATTGGTGTTGACCCTTATTATTTGGCTCAATGTGCACAGAGTTATGGCTATAATCCGGAAATAATTCTAGCGGGGCGTCGTATGAATGATGGTATGGGTGAGTATGTAGCCAATCAGGTAATAAAGTTGATGCTCAAAAAAGGTATCCAAGTATTATATTCGAATATTTTGATTTTAGGTTTTACGTTCAAAGAAAACTGTCCGGATGTTCGTAATACAAAAGTCATAGATATTTATAATGCATTGAAAGAGTATAATTTGAATATAACGATTTTCGATCCTTGGGCAGATAAAGAAAGTGTTGATAAAGAATATGGTATAAAAGTTTGCAATATTCTACCTGTAGAAAAATATGATGCTATTATTTTAGCTGTGGCTCACGAAACATTTATGTCCCTAAAAATGGAGAGCCTATTTAGTAGTGAAACTGTGTTGTATGATGTTAAGGGACTGTTAGATAAAAAACTGGTAGATGGTAGATTATAGCTAATAGTTATTATGCGTCAGAATAGGAATCAGTATTCTTTATTTGAAAGGAATTGTGCTAATTTTTTTTCACGCTTTCCTCAGTTGAAACGCTTTCTCAAGCTTGGTTATCAAAGATTAAACTACTGGTGTTATCGTGAAACCCAAATCGTTATTTCAAATTACTCTATACATACCATTTGTGATGGTGATAGAGAAACTTTCTTTGGTTATTATGATAAATCTCCGATTAATCAATCGAATACGCATATAATATTTCAATCTACAATTAGGGAAACCTCAAAGTTGCCGTCTCCTAAATATCCAGTTCAAGTAATATTATATGAATTGTCTACACATAAAATTATTGCTCGTTTTGATAGTTGTACTTATAATTGGCAACAAGGGACTAAACTACAGTGGATAGATAACTTTAATTTCATTTATAATTCAATAGATGAAGATAGCCATTATTGCTCTTATATTGTAAATATTGAAACCTTACACGCGAGGAAAATAATGGCTCCTATTTATGAATTAGACGGTTGGAGAAATGCTTATTCTTTAAATTTTGATAGATTGGCAGTTATGAGACCGGATTATGGATATTTTAATCATTTGCCTTATAAATTACCTGAAAGTTTATATGATGATGGGATTTTTAGAGTAGACTTGAAAACAGGTGATATTAAATTACTATTAAGCATAGAAAGAATATTATCTTGCTGCCCATTGTTGGGTTCCCCTGCCAATTCTACTATTATACATAAAGTTAATCATATAATGTCTTCACCTTCAGGAGAGATGTTTATGTTTCTGCATCGTTATTTTATAGGTGGAGTAAAATTTGATAGATTAATTGTATGTGATAAGAATGCTGCAAGATTGAAGCTTTTAGCTGCAGATGGAATGGTTAGTCACTGTTGTTGGGAGGATGATAAAAATATTATAGCTTATTTGAGGCAACATCAAATTGGTGATAAATATTATCGAATCAATGTTGTTACAGGAAAGATTCATGTAATAGGTGATAATATAATTTCTGTTTTTGGTGATGGTCATCCTTCTGTTTTTGGTGATAATATGATATTTGATACATACCCGGATAAAGCAAGAATGCAAACATTGTTCTCTTATAACTTGAGAAATAAACATTTAACAATGCTAGGGAGATTTTTTACACCTTTAAAATTTCATGATCAAACGAGATGTGATTTGCATCCTAAATGGAGCTGTGATGGAAAGAAAATATTTTTTGATTCAGTTTATTTAGGTAAAAGAATTTTATGTTATATTAATGTATAGAAGATGGTTAGTGTAATTATTGTAGTTAGAAATGCAGAGAAAAACATTATAGCTTGTATTGATTCAGTCCTTAATCAGTTTAAAGAGGGAGAACAATGGGAATTAATAATTGTTGATGGATTAAGTGTTGATAAAACTAGAAAAATAGTCATAGATTATCTCAAGCAGAAAAATATACTGTATCGAATAGAAAATAATCCGCAAAAAACTTTAGCAAGTGGTTGGAATAAGGCTATTCGATTGGCACAAGGTGAATATATTGTTAGGCCCGATGCACATGCTGAGCTGTTAGAAGGATATATAAAAGTGGGGGTTGAGTATTTAAGGAAAAATGATGCGATTGCTGCCGTTGGTGGAACATTGATTACAAAAGCTAATTCTGTTATAGGACGAATGATTGCAATAGTACTGTCAAACCCAATGGGGGTTGGGCGTTCTTTGTTTCGTATAGGTGTGACTAAAGACACTTATACGAGTACTGCTGTTTATGCTGTATATCGTAAGAGTATATTTAATATTGTTGGTGGCTTTAATGAAAAACTGAATAGAAATCAAGATATTGAACTACATCAAAGAATAGTTAAAGCTGGATATAAATTTTTGACTTCCGCACGTATGAAAGCTATATATCATAGTAGGACTACATTTTATAAGTTTTTACAGCAAGGGTTTTGGAATGGCTATTGGATTATCAAAAGTAATTCTTTTCACATTAATCATTTGATTCCACTTATTTTTGTTTTATCTCTAATTATGTCGTATTTAATAGCTCCATTTTTGTTTTATGCAATTTTATTGTTTCATTTAGTTTTAGGATTTATTGCTTTTATATGGAAATCTAAGGTATACAGTCCATTAGAATTAATAATTTTAGAAAGTCTTGCGATTTCATTGCATCTGATGTATGGGGTAGGCTCTCTGTATGGTCTTATAAGATTGCCTTTCTAAATAATAGTTACTATAAATTCTTGCAACCTTTTAAATTAAAGTAGTTTTTAATCATGAAAATACCATTTTCTCCCCCTTACATTGATGACACTGTCATCAATGAAGTGGTTGATTCCTTACGCTCCGGTTGGATAACCACCGGACCTAAAGTAAAAGCGTTGGAAGAAGAAATAAAGTCTTTTTCCGGTGCAAAAGAAGTGCTTTGTGTAAATTCCTGGACTTCGGGAGCCATTATGATGCTTCGTTGGTTAGGAGTGAAAGCCGGGGATGAAGTTATCGTTCCGGCTTATACATATAGCGCTACGGCGTTGGCGGTGTTGCATGCAGGCGCTAAACCCGTTATGGTGGACTCCGGTGCGGATTTCAATATTTCGGTAGATGCCATTCGTAGAGCCGTTACTCCGCGAACGAAAGCTATTATCCCTGTAGATATTGCAGGTTTTCCGTGTGATTACGATTGTATCATGAAGCTAGTAAACACATCTGAAATACAGAAAATGTTCAAAGCGGAAAGTCCGGTACAAGAAAAGTTGGGGCGTATCCTTGTAATGAATGATGCGGCCCATTCACTGGGAGCGCAATACAGTAAGAATCAGCGTACCGGTTGTGAAACGGATGTTGCCATTTTCTCTCTTCACGCAGTAAAGAACGTGACAACAGCCGAAGGTGGTGCCATTTGTTTGAATCTGCCCATGCCCTTTGACAATGCTGGGTTGTACAAAGAACTTCGTATGATGAGTTTGAACTGCCAGACTAAAGACGCTTTCTCCAAATCTAAAGCGGGTGGTTGGCGTTATGACATTGTTGGCTTAGGGATGAAAATTAATATGGCGGATGTAAATGCTGCCATCGGTCTCGCACAGATACGGGAATACCCTAAACTGCTCGAAGAGAGAAAAAGAGTATTCAATACTTACACCCAAGCTTTTGAAAACTGTAATTGGGCTATTGTGCCCCCTTCGATAGAGGGCGATAAAGAGAGTTCCTACCACATCTACGCCCTACGTATCAAGGATTTTACAGAAGAACAGCGCGATCGGATGATTGATGAAATAGCCAAAAGTGAAGTGGCTGTAAATGTTCACTTTATCCCGATGCCAATGTTATCATTCTTCAATTCTTTGGGGTATGATATAAAGGATTATCCTCAAGCTTACGAGAACTTTAAGGGAGAAATATCTTTGCCTATATATCCGCAATTGGATGAAGAAAAGTTGGCTTTTATTATTGATACCGTAAAAGCGGCATATCGCAAGGTGGCAGGTGATAAAACTATAGAGTGATACCATTGTAAGTCTATGATTCGTTTCTTCGATATTTTCTTCTCCTTTCTGGGCATACTTCTATTATCTCCGGTCTTTTTTCTTCTTTATATATCCATTTGTTTGGAAAGTAGAGGCGGTGGATTTTACCGTCAATTGCGTGTAGGGCGTTATGGTAAGGACTTCTATGTTTATAAGTTCCGTTCGATGCGTGTAGGAGCCGATAAACAGGGATTGATTACTGTAGGTGGACGTGATCCGAGAATAACCCGTATCGGTTATTTTATACGGAAGTATAAATTGGATGAGTTGCCCCAATTATTTAATGTTCTGAAAGGAGATATGAGTTTGGTAGGGCCGCGTCCTGAAGTACGCAAATATGTTGACCTCTATACAGAGGAACAGCGTAAAGTTCTGTCTGTACGACCGGGCATAACAGATTACGCCTCGATAGAATATGTTGATGAAAATACGATATTGGGGCAAGCGGATGATGCGGATAAGGCCTATGTGGAATTGATTATGCCTGATAAAATCAGGTATAATATGAAGTATATCAATAATCGTTCTCTGAAAGAATACTTCAAAATCATCTTTTTGACATTTTGGAGTATCGTACGTTGATAGAAATCGTTTATGAGGAAGGAGTACATCCTACATATTATTGGAATTTGAAAGAGAACTCCCGGTTGCCGAATACAGCCGGGAGTTTTTTTACCCTATCCTTCATTTTTGGAATCCTTTTGTAAAGGATATGCATGGAGGCGTTGGCATTTTTATTGGAATAGCCGTTCTTTGGTGACGTTAAACCAATAAAAAAACAACAAAATTTATGGCAGTAGTAGCTTATTTAAGAGTAAGTACAGAAAGACAATTTTTGGAAAACCAACGAGAGGAGATTATACGTTTCGCAGAGAGAAACGGTATGAGTATTGACAAGTGGTACACAGAGACAGTTAGCGGCAGCGTCAGTAGTAAAGAGCGTAAATTATCGGGAGTGCTGGACAGGATGCGTCCCGGTGATTCTTTAATTGTAACGGAGATATCACGGCTAAGCCGCACATTACTTGAGATTATGACTATTCTTAATTCGTGCATCAAAAAAGGAGTTATATTGTATAGTACTAAAGAAGGATACGTCTTTCAGAACGATATCAACAGTAAGGTTCTGGGATTTGCATTCGGCTTAATGGCTGAAATAGAACGTAATCTGATTTCGATGCGTACCAAAGAAGCATTGGCCCGTAGAAAGCAGGAAGGAAAGCGGTTAGGGCGCCAAAAGGGGTATATGCCCAAGATGAGAATACTTGCGGAGAATAAAAGGGAATTGTTTAAAGAACAGGCGAACGGAACATCCTGTTCTGAACTCGCCCGACGAATGGGAGTGTCCAGAACAACCATGTTTCGTTTTCTGCATCATAAAAGATAAGCCGGAAATCTCCAACCGGAATGTGTTATGATTCACTGCGGATTATACCGATTATTACAGACTGACTTAAAACTGTTGAGGCTTGCTCAGGGACATCTCATCTGTACAAATCAGTGTAATCTGCGGCGAATTATGCGCTCTGAGAACTCCGTTTGTGCAGATTCTTTAGCTCGAAGGACAGCATGATACGGAAGAATCCTATAATAAGGAATGCAAACGAAATCATATAAACTGCATAGATAGCTCCGACCGCCGGCTGCCACAGAATAATAAGCGAGCATATAACGGCGAGGATGCCCAATGCGATGTACCAACCCCAGTCTTTCGTTCCATACCTTTTTAAGTCCATGGCGTAACCTACCGATGAAAATCCCCGGAACATCAACCAGAAGGCGATAATAAACGGAATAACTTCCATACTTAACAGAGGATAGGCTATCAGATAGAATCCTAAAATCATATCAATGATACCTCCCGCCAGATACCAGCCCCAACTGGACACTCTTCGACGGTTACTTACCGCAAAGGAGATTTCCAGCAAACCGCTGACCAGCATGGAAACACTGAATAAAATACTTAATGCCGCATATCCGTCAAGAGGGGAGAACATTAAACTCAAAGCTACCACAACATACAGGATTCCGAGAATAAGTGAAATCCACCAGTTCTTCACTTCCTGTTTCAGTTCATCAAAAATTGTTTTCATGTGAATCTTAATTTAAAAATGATTATTATAAGTTCGTTGGGAAAGTAACAATCTACGGATTGAAAAGTTTCCATTGAACATTTTCTGTATTCGGTTTGTTACTATATCATATAAATTGATAAAACTATGGCTACAACAAAATTTAAAGGACAACCGGTGAAAGTAATCGGTGAGTTTATAAAAGTGGGAGCAGTTGCCCCTGATTTCGAATTGGTAAAGACGGATTTGTCTTCTTTCTCATTGAAAGAACTGAATGGCAAGAATGTAATTCTTAATATTTTCCCGAGTTTGGATACCGGTGTATGTGCTACTTCCGTACGTAAATTCAATAAATTGGCTGCCGGTTTGCCGGATACGGTGGTACTGGCTATTTCCAAAGACCTGCCTTTTGCACATGCTCGTTTCTGTACAACGGAAGGCATAGAGAATGTTATTCCCTTGTCCGATTTCCGTTTCTCGGACTTTGATGAAAACTATGGCGTGCGTATGGCAGACGGTCCGTTGAGCGGTTTGCTGGCTCGTGCGGTAATTGTTGTCGGTAAGGATGGAAAGATTGCCTATACAGAGTTGGTTCCGGAAATTACGCAGGAGCCGGATTATGATAAAGCGATTGAGGCAGTTAAGAAATAAGCCTTTTAGACTTAGCTATATAATGAAAAACGGTGGATGAAGACTATCTTTATCCACCGTTTTTCCATTTATTATTTTTTCTGTTTCGCTCCTTTGTAAATCAGGAAACCTACAATCAATACCGTAACTGCTATAATGACGTAACCGATTTCATGACTATACTTCGTGGCCAGTATATAGACATCATTCGTAGTTTTAATGTCCGTGAACCGGTATATGAAATAACCGAGCAGAGCCAGTATCGCATTCCATATTCCGGCACCGAGCGTCGTGTAAAGCAGGAATGGCCCTAACTTCATACCTGCCAGTCCGGCCGGAATACTGATAAGCTGCCGTACCGCGGGGATGAGGCGTCCGAAGAATGTGGATGCAGCGCCATGCTTTCTGAAATACTCTTCGGCATGGTGTACTTTCTCTTCATCAATCAGGCACATGTGTCCCAAACGGCTGTTGGCAAATTTATAGACGATAGGGCGACCCAGCCAACGTGCAAGATAATAATTTATGAGTGCGCCGAGATCTGCGCCGATGGTTGCGAAAAGAACAACAAGGAAGATGTTCATACTATCGTCGGTCATTGCTTTCCACGCAGCCGGTGGTACGATGACTTCCGAAGGGAACGGGATAAATGAACTTTCAATGGTCATAAAGATTGTGACCACCCAATAATTCAAATTCTCTAATACCCATTTAATGAGCTCTGCTGATGATTCCATATTCTATACTTGTGATTAATGGTTTGTTTACATTCTTATTGTAGTGCATTCAGGATGTTCTTCATCGCTTGTGCCAACTCCTCTTTATCTTCACTTTCCAGCATTTCTTCTATTTTCTTCAAGTCTTCCAGTTGGAACGGACGTTTGCAAAGCTGGTTGTACTTCTGGAAGTTCTCTTTGTCTTTAAGCAGCAGATAAAGAGATGCCAGCTTTTCGTTGATATTTTCAAAATCGGGCTCCAGTTCCTTGACATGTTCGAAGGCCATCCGGGCATGGTTCAGTTGGCCGAGTTCCATGCTGTATATCCCAATCTCATTCCACGTATCGGCATACGGTGCACGCTCTAACGCTAAAGCCCACTTTTTTACGGCCTTGTCAAAGTCACCGTCTTCCATATACATGCGTCCTTCAATCAGATACGAGTCCACATCTTCCGGGTCTATTTCATGGGATTTCTTGAAATACTGGCCGGCTTTACGCTTCTTCCCTAATTTATAGAGGCAATTCCCTGCGTGAGCATACAAAGAAGGCAGTATCGTTGAATCGGTATCCTTGCTTTGTATGGCAGACTCAAGATGCCGGTATCCCTCTTCCCAATGCCCTTTGGATATTTCATTAAGCCCGATGAACATTTGGAGAAAATCAGGGTTGATAGCCTTATATTTCTCGGCCAAAGTATAGTTCTCCAATGCACTTTCTTCATTGCCCAATTGGTAGAAAGCATGCCCTTTCATGATATAGGCTTCGGCAAATTCTTCATCTGCCACGATTGCGTAATCACAGGCTTCGATGGCTTTGTCAAACAACTGCTGTTCGAAATAGCAACGCGCCAAGCCGAACCAGTAAGGAGCCGAATAAGGATTTTTATCTATCAGCTTATTATATAACGCTTCGGCTTTCTGATTCAAACCTTGCGCATGGAAGCAATCGGCTGTTACGGCCAGATATGCTTCGTCCTCGGCGTATCTTTCAGAGCCTCCGGCCAGCCATGGTAAAGCCTTAACGGGATAACCCATATCGATATACATATAGGATACATCGACAATATTGGCTAACTCCTCTTTGTCCTCTATGGTGTCGAGAAGCTGTTCCGCTTCATCTATTTTACCTTCACCCAAGAGAATATTCGCCTTAAGTACCTTCACTTCCGAAGAGTAATCCTCGGATATTCGCTCTATTACCAGTTTGGCTTGCTCTCTGTTCTGGGCATCCATGAAGAGATAGGCCTGTTCCACCAGTAGAGGGGTACTGTCGGGGTGTAAGCTTAAACCGTACTCTACGACTTCGGTAGCTTGTTCGCTTTTCCCGTGCATGGCATACCAGTCGGCAAGGTCGGCTAAATCGTCTGCGTCCAGATAGATAGGCTTATTTTCAGCTTTCGCGGCTTCATATTGTTCTGCAAGTTCTTGCAATTCCTTGTCTCTTCCGGACAACAGGTTCTTTTTACTCATTAACTATTTCTACTCCTTATATTATTTATTGATTTTACCCCAAGTATCTTTCAGGCCTACGGTGCGGTTGAATACCATTTTCTCCGGCGTAGAGTCACGGTCTACGTTGAAGTAACCGATACGCTGGAACTGCAGGTAGGAGAGGGGCTTCATGCCGGCAGCGTATTTTTCGATATAGCAGCATGGCAATACATTCAGAGAGTCCGGATTTATCATTTCCTTCATGGCTGTCAGCGCGTCGCAATTCTTTTCTTCACGAATGGCGGCCAGTTCGTCGCGCGGATTCTCTACTTTCCATAAACGGTCGTAAAGGCGGACTTCGGCTTGCAGGCAGTGTGCGCAACTCACCCAGTGAATCGTGCCTTTTACTTTACGGCTGGCTCCGGGCATACCGCTTTTGCTGTCGGGATCGTATTCACAATATACTTCTGTGATTTCTCCCGCATCGTTCTTCTTGCAACCGGTACACTTCACGATGTACGCGCTTTTCAAGCGAACTTCTTGTCCGGGTGTCATGCGGAAGTACTTTTTGGGAGCATCTTCCATAAAGTCGTCGCGTTCTATCCACAGTTCGCGGCTGAATTCGATGTTGTGGCTGCCTTCTTCCGGACGTTCCGGGTTATTGACGGCTTCCATTTCCTCAACCTGTCCTTCTGGGTAATTGGTGATGATAAGCTTCACCGGATTCAATACGGCGGATATGCGGGTGGCGCGGGCGTTCAAATCTTCGCGTACGGCACTTTCCAGCAACGCGAACTCATTAAGAGCATCATAAGTGGTATAACCGATTTTATCGATGAATTTATGAATGGACTCAGGTGAATAGCCGCGACGGCGGAAACCGCAGATGGTCGGCATACGGGGATCGTCCCAACCGTTGACGAGACCTTCTTTTACCAAAGTCAGCAGGTTGCGTTTGCTCATCAGCGTATAGCTCAGGTTGAGCTTGTTGAATTCGTACTGGTGAGGACGGTGGTCGTTCAAATCCTTACCTTCTTTCACCCAATCTACGAACAAGTCGTACAACGGACGGTGAGGAACAAACTCCAGTGTACACAGAGAGTGGGTTACACCTTCAAAGTAGTCGCTTTGTCCGTGAGCGAAGTCATACATCGGGTAAGCCTTCCATGCAGTACCCGTACGGTGGTGCGGATGCTTCACGACGCGATAGATAATCGGGTCGCGGAAGTGCATGTTGGGGCTTGCCATGTCAATCTTGGCACGGAGCACCATGGCACCTTCTTCAATCTCTCCGGTGTTCATTTTTTGGAACAGGTCGAGAGTCTCTTCAATGGGGCGGTTACGGTACGGGCTTTCTACTCCGGGTTGGGTAGGAGTACCTTTTTGAGCGGCGATCTGTTCGGATGTCTGCTCGTCGATATACGCTTTGCCCTCTTTGATGAGGCGGATGGCGAAGTCCCATAGCTGTTGGAAATAGTCGGAAGCATAGTATTCGTTGCCCCACCGGTAGCCCAGCCATTGAATATCTTCCTTGATAGCCTCTACGTACTCCACGTCTTCTTTGGTGGGGTTGGTATCATCGAAACGCAAGTTGCAGACACCGCCATGTGCGGCGGCAATACCAAAATCCAGGCAAATGGCTTTGGCATGTCCGATGTGAAGATAACCGTTGGGTTCCGGCGGAAAACGTGTCTGTACTTTTCCGTCGTTTTTACCTTCTTTCAAGTCGTTCTCTACTATTTGTTCAATGAAGTTCAGGCTCTTCTTTTCGCTTGTTTCTTCGCTTTTTATTTCTGCCATAATGCTATTATTATTCGTATAGTGGCGCAAAGATAGCGCAAAATAATGAAGAATGAAGAATGAAGAATGAAGAATTTCTCGCTCCTCATTCTTCGTTATTCATTCTGCATTATTCATTATTCATTTTTCATTCTTCGTTTATAGGAATGTATCCGCTCTTTTTAATGATTTCTTGGCCGGCGGGTGACAATACGAACTGTAACAGCGGGTCTACAAGGCCGGCACTTTTCTTATTGTAATAATAATATAGCGGGCGTACGATGGGATAAGTTTTGTTGATGGCGTTTTCCAGGGTGGGAGCGGCAAAGTGCTTGTCGTCGTAAGATACGGCAAGGGTCTTGATGCGGGGCGATACATAGGCAAGACCCACATAGCCGATGGCTCCGCGCGTTTGGCTGACGGATTGTATGATGGCTCCGGTGGCGGGCATGGAAAGGCTGCTGCTCATGTAATTCTTATTTTTCAGTACGCTTTCTTTAAAGAATTCGTATGTGCCGGAAGAGGTCTCACGCGAGTAGACCACTATTTTGCGGTCGTCTCCGCCTACTTGCTTCCAATTGGTGATTTTACCGCGGAAGATATCTTCCAACTGTCGGCGGGTGAGCTGCTTTACGGGATTGGACGGGTG
>ULQF01019127.1_pt1 | contig 16626 bp, 17 predicted proteins | sample 1954211 | NCBI WGS metagenome assembly ULQF01 (sample SAMEA4835648, study PRJEB28245) | human gut metagenome | biome: gut microbiome; material: fecal sample | place: Denmark | collected 2008 | reverse complement strand
CCTTGCGGCTCGTGTTCCGTCTTCGAAGTTGCACATTCCGTGTATAAGTACGCATTGAATTGGTGTCCGTTCGGGTGTGGGTGTCCCACAATTTTGTCATTGCGAGCGTAAGCGTGGCAATCTAGCGAAGCGAAATGCGCATGTCGAATAAACACATACCGTTTATAAGTGCGCTCCAAATACGTTTTCGTTTATTCAAAATCTTTTCCGTTGATAAGAAAATCTATTGATACATTAAAATATTTTGAAAAAAGTTTCAAAGTCTGGATGTCGGGATTGCGCTTGCCGTTTTCATAATATGACAAGGCTTCTCGGCTCATGTTCAAATCAAGGGCTACTTTCAGTTGACTGAACCCTTTTTCCTTGCGAATCTTTTTAAGCCCTATAAGTCCGTTTTCCACAAAACACCTTTGCTCTTGTTATTGACAAAAGTGTAACATTTTGTTACTATATAAAATGTGACAATATGTTACATTTTGAGCGTCAGGAGGAAGTTATGAAAAAAACTAATTTCAAAATAGTTGCTGTGGTTTTGATTTGTGTGCTTGTCGCTGCTTTGTTGGTTGCATGCAACGGAGAACAAGATTGCATATCTAAAATCGAGAAAGCCGGGTACAACGTCACGAAGCATTGCGATGCGGACAAATATGTCAATGTTTCTTATACCGAAATGGCAAACGGCGAAGGACAAAAAGTTTATATCGTTTCATATATGTCCGTAAACAAGAAGACGGGGAAAGCAAAGCCGTCGGTATCAAAAGCCAAGAAAGCGTTCGGTGACGGATTGATTCCAAGTGGTATGATTGACAATCCGAACATACCCAAAGGAAACAGGTTTGTGTTTGTAAATTCTCCGTACTCGGGGTACGGCGACGGAGCGGTGAGAGTGGGCAACTCGATCATCGTAGGTCCTATGGAAATATTGAAACAATTACAGAAAAACGACAACAAAATACTTGCAAAAAACGCCGCATAAAGCGGCGTTTTTGCGATCATAAAGTGCTTGTTTTGCAATTTCAATCTATAACGCTGTGAATAAATTCGTCAAACGCGTCTTGACCTTTTTGGTCGTTTTTGAACACTGCCGTTGTGTCGAGGATTTGCTCGCAAACGTTGTTTATATAGTCCGTCACGGCGTTCTCGGCAACCTCGTCGGAGCAAGCAGTGCCGTTGTCCACGACAAGTTGAGTTATCATTCCGAGGTGCTTGTGAAGGGGATGTTGTTCGTCGGACAACGCCTTGAAGTCAAGCGGCGTTTTGCCCGTGAGGATGTTGCGGATTTGCGTCATTTCGCCTGCAAGTCTGCCCGGCAAAATAAACAATCCCATCACTTCGATTATGCCGATGGACTCTTGCTTGATATTGTGGAGTTCGGCTCTCGGATGGAAGATTCCGTAGGGGTGTTCGTCGTCGGTTCGGTTGTTGCGCAGTATCAAATTGAATTGATATTCGCCGTCGTCGTTGATTGAAAGTATTGGGGTGATAGCGTTGTGTTGGATTTTCTCTTCGCCGTTTTGAGTTGCGCAAAGCACGTTTACGCTCTCGTCCGAATAGCAATCCCACGCTCTTCTGAACATATTTGCAACTTCGATTGCTTGTTTCCTGTTTTTGCTCTCTATGCGTACGATAGAGTTGTACCAGTCCACAACCGACACGTTGACGTCGCCGTAGCCCGAAACTTTAAAATATCTGCGAGCGGGGCGAGAGAACACGGGCAACACTTTTTTGCCGCCTTGATAGTGGTCGTGTGCCAGTATCGAACCGCCGACGATGGGAAGCGCGGCGTTCGAGCCGATGAAGTAGTGGGGGAACATATCCACAAAGTCCGCCATTCTTGCAAACGTTGCGTCGCTCACGCACATGGGACGATGTTCTTTGCACACTGCGATGACGTGTTGCTCGAAGTATCTGTAAGGCGAAAATTGCATAAACCATTCTTCGCCGTCAAGTTCGAATGGGATTATGCGGATGTTTTGTCTTGCAGGCATAGCCGCATTGCCGACAAAACCCAGCATGTTTTGGCAAAGTACACATTTAGGATAGCCCGTTTTCGCTTCTTTTGCAAGTCTGACCTGTTCGGGTGTTTTTTCGGGTTTGGAGAGGTTTATCGTGACGATTATTTTGCCTCTTTGGCTGTCGTGTTGCCATACGATGTTCTTTTCGAAATCCTTGCCTCTCAAATACAGACTGTCGAATCCGAGTTTGCAAAGGAAGTCGCACGCCTTGTCTATGCCCTTGTAGCTTGCTTCGTTGTCAAACATTTCGACGACGGTTGAGGGAGAGGGCATGACAAAACCCATAAGTTTCGTTTCGAAATTGGATTTTGCGTTCTCGTCTATGATTTTTTTGCGTACGGCGAAGTCGGAAAGAGCATTCATCACGTCGTATATATCGTATGCGCCGAGTTTGGGCTCTTGGCACGGCTCTGTCAGACCTAGTGTATCGAGAAGTTGATTTTGAGCGTAAATTGCGTCCAAATCGCTTAAATACAAATTGTTTTGGGCATAGTCTAAAAGCCGAGCAACATTTTGTTTTGCAATTTCTTCAAAAGAAATTCTTGGCATAAAAACCTCCAAAAAAACGTATAGAACTTTTCGACTGTCTAGTATAACACACACTTTTGCGCAAATCAAGAAATAAGTGACTATTTAGTCAATTTTGTATGCTTTTTTTTGCATTTTTTTACGGATGTATCGTGATTTTTATTTGTGCTATAAAAGTTTATTTATCTTGCAATAGGGCGACGGCTGTGTTACAATATAACTCAATCTATTATAAAGGACGAAACTATGACATTAGACAATATCGACACCTGCAAGCTGACAGCCGTATGTCAAGACGTTTACGGCGAAGCAAAGAGCGAGCAAATCGGCAGATTCGAAGAGCTTGTCAAGATGCACAAAGACGTGTTCAACACCACCGACGTAGAGTTTTTCTCGTCGCCGGGACGCATCGAAATCGTCGGAAACCACACCGACCACAACGGCGGCAAGGTGCTTTGCGCGGCAATAAACGTCGATACGCTCGCAAGCGTTTCGCCGAGAACGGACGGCGTGATTGAAGTCAAATCGAAAGGTTATCCGATGCTCCGCGTGGACGTTGCAAAACCCGATTTTTCGGTGAGCGAAATCGGCACGTCCACCGCGCTTATCAAAGGCGTCGTGGACTATTTCAAACGCTCGGACAAAAAGGTGGGCGGATTCAGCGCATGTATGACTTCTTCCGTTCCCAAGGGTGCGGGAGTGTCCTCGTCAAGCTCGTTCGAGCTTGCGATTGCCGAGATTTTGAACGTAATGTACAACGGCGGTGAAATAGACGCGATTTTCAAAGCGAAAGCGTCGCAATATGCCGAAAACACTTTCTTCGGCAAGCCGTGCGGACTTATGGATCAAAGCGCGATTGCGCTTGGCGGCGTCAATCTCATAGATTTTGCGGATTTTGAAAATCCCGTCGTCGAAAAGGCGCATTGGGCGTTTTCCGATCTCGATATTTACGTCATTGCGACGGGCGGCGATCATAGCGATCTCACCGACGATTATGCCGCGATACCTCACGAGATGAAGGAAGTGGCAAACTGTTTCGGGGCAAAACTTCTTCACGAAATCTCACCGCAAAAGTGGGAGCGCGACAAGCAAAATATCGTCGGAAAGGTGAGCGAGAGGGCATATCTTCGCGCAGAGCACTTTTTCGAAGAGAACGCACGCGTTGAAAATGCGGTGAAAGCAATCGACGACAAGGACGAAAAAGCGTTTCTCGACATCGTAAACGAGTCGGGATTGAGTTCGAGATACAAACTTCAAAACACCTATTCGCCGGCAGGCAAAAATCACAATCTCGAAAACGCTCTCGACAGAGTGGTCAAGATAGACGGCGTCGTTGCCTCTCGTGTGCACGGCGGCGGATTTGCAGGCACGATTCTCGTGTTTGCGGACAAAAAAGAAAGCGGCGTAGAGAGTGCGCTCAACGTTATGTTCGGCGACGAAAACGTCTTTAAACTCGCAATTCGCCAAAGCGGCGCAACCAAACTCGATTTGGAGAAATAAATTATGTTCACTTCCGTTTTATCCACGGCGTCCGATCCCAGAGTGGCGTTTACAATAGGCAATCTTACCGTGCAATGGTACGGTTTGCTCATTGTGTGCGGCATGCTTTTGGGACTTTTGTACGCATGTTGGCAAGCAAAGAAGATAGGCATCACGTCCGACGACGCGGTGGAACTGTTTTTGTGGCTTATTCCGCTTGCAATCGTGTTTGCAAGACTGTTGTACGTTCTCCCTCGCGCAGAGGAGTATTTCGGCGACAACGGGCTTGAAGGCTGGGACAAATTCGTCAATATAATCGCAATTTGGAAGGGTGGTATCACCATCATCGGCGGACTTTTGGGCGGACTTTTGGGCGCGGTATTTTTCACTCTTCGCCACAAAAAGCAAACCAACTTTCTCAACGTCGTCGATCTCGTCGTAGTGCCCGTGTTTATCGGTCAGATTATCGGCAGATGGGGCAACTTCGTCAATCAGGAGGCGTTTGGATTGCCAATCACGAACAAGGCTCTTCAATTCTTCCCGTTCGGCGTGTATATCACCGATCCCAGCGGTGTGGAAAGCGAGTTCAGAGACGTCGTTTATTCGCATATTCAAGCGGGCGGCGGCGGAAACTGGTTTTGCGCGACGTTCTTCTACGAAGGCGTTTGGAACACGATCGGCGCAATCTTCTGCGTGTGGATGTGGAAGAGAAATTATCAAAAGGATTATCCCGGTATTTTGATGATTTTCTATCTGTTCTGGTATTGCATCGGCAGATTCTGGCTTGAATTTTTGCGTATGGACGCAGTGCCCGTCACAAAAACCGCATGCCTTATCGTTGCGATTTTGGCACTTATTATCGGCGTTTTGTACATCCTTGCAAGGACGTCGCGCCTTGCATATCTCGGCGTCAGAAAAGCGGCGCAAGCAGGAGCTACGGACGCAGTCCTCACCGATTACGAAGTGAAAAACTACAAGTTTGTGGGCAAACTCTTTGAAAAGGCGGCAAGCGAAAGCCAAAAATCTTCCGACAAAGCAAGCAAATTCTTTGCCGAACTTTTGCTCAAAATCGGCTATATCAGAAAGAACGAACCCGACTATATCGTGTTCGATTTTGAAAATACGCCGTACTATCACGTGCCCAAAGACTACAAGCGCAGATTTAAAGCAATGAAAAAGCAAGACGTTTATTGCGCATAATTTTTAACGACCAAACGCTTATAGGAGTATAAAATGACAAAAGATTATACGACCGAAAGAACGAAAACCAACAATCTTACTCTTCTCACCGACCTTTATCAACTCACGATGATGAACGGTTATCGCCGTTGCAAACTCGATGCAAGAAGGGCGGTGTTCGACATTTTCTATCGCGGAAACGGCGGCTATTCCTACGCAATCGCGGCAGGGCTCGAACAAGCGATAGACTATATCCTCAACCTTCATTTCGACCAAAGCGATATAGCGTATTTGCGCTCGCTCGGCATTTTCGACGACGACTTTTTGAAAGCTCTCGAAAAGTTTGAGTTTACGGGCGATATAAAGGCAGTGCCCGAGGGCACGATGGTGTTTCCTTACGAGCCTATTCTCACGGTGTCCGCGCCCCTTTGGCAAGCGCAACTCGTCGAAACCGCGCTTTTGACGTTTATCAATCATCAAACGCTCATCGCAACCAAAGCCGCTCGCCTCAAAGAGTGCACGAAGAACAAAATCAGCGAGTTCGGACTTCGCAGAGCGCAAGGTCCGGACGCTGGCATTTACGGCGCGCGTGCGGCATGCATAGGCGGTTGCAGAACGACGTCCAACGTTGTTGCCGGCAAGCTGTTCGGCATCCCCGTCACGGGCACTCATTCGCACAGCTGGGTTATGTCCTTCGACACCGAGCTTGAAGCGTTTGAAAAGTATGCCGAAATCTATCCCGACAACTGCTTGCTTTTGGTGGACACCTACGACACGTTGAAGAGCGGCGTGCCCAACGCAATCAAAGTTTTCGACAAACTCAAAGCGGAAGGACACAAGCCGATAGGTATTCGCCTTGACAGCGGCGACCTTGCGTATCTGAGCAGAAAAGCAAGGGTTATGCTCGACGAAGCGGGGCATAGCGATTGCCTTATTTTCGCAACAAACGACCTTGACGAAGACATCCTTCTCGCACTCAATTCGCAAGAAGCGAAAATCGACGTTTACGGCATCGGTACAAAACTTATCACAAGCTACAACAACGCCTCTTTGGGCGGTGTGTACAAGCTGTGTGCGCTTGAAGAGGACGGCAAACTCGTGCCCAAAATCAAAGTGTCCAACAGCCACGAAAAGACCACCAATCCCGGCGTGAAAAAGATTGTGCGTATCTTCAAAGACGGCATGGCGCAAGCGGACTTGATTTGCCTCGAAGACGAAACTTTCGACACATCTAAGCCCCTCACCGTTTTCCACCCCGAACAGACCTGGAAGAAAACGACGTTCACCGACTATGAACTCAAAGAACTTATGGTGCCGATTTTCAAGGACGGAAAACTTGTTTACGACAAGCCCTCGCTCAAAGATATTTGTGCGAGAGAGGACGAGTCCATCGCGTCTTTCTTCCCCGAATACAGAAGAGTCGTCAACACGCAAGAATACAAGGTTGACCTTTCTCAAAAGCTTTGGGATTTGAAGAGAGAATTGCTTAACGCAGCACATTAAGATATTTTTTAAAGATAATCAAACACAAAAAATCGAGGCGGTTTTCGCCTCGTTTTTTTGTTTTAGAAAATTAGAAGTCTTATCTGAAATCGCAGTTTACGATTGAAAATTATAGACATAAAGTGCCTGTTTTGCGACAAAATCGACAAAATTCGCCAAAACGTTTTTGCTCGTTTGCATTATATTTTTGATATGCTTTTTATGCTAAACGTGTTTGGAGGCGTGTATGAAAAAGAAAAGCACTTTGAGATTCCCACTTTCGAGAAAAGGTTACGATCGCGAGGCAGTGGACGGTTTCATAGCTCTCGAACAAGCCAAAAACGACGAGCTTCAACTTGAACAGCGCGAGCGTATAAATGCGCTGAAGCAAGAAAACGACGCTCTCAAATTGCAAGTCGAAACACTTAAAGGCAGAGAGGAACAAATCAAACTCGCTCTCGTCACCGCAACCGAAAATGCGAACAGACTTTCTCAGGACGTCAAACTCAGATACAAGCAAGAGCTCGACAGGTTGCGCCTTTTCAGAGCCAAGTGGGAAAACGCCTACGAGCAGATGAAAGAGAGATATCATTTCGACAAAGACGCACTCAATGTCGAAAGCGTCGCAGTGTCCGTCGAGCTTGAACTCAAAAAGTTTTTGGCACAGGATTTTTCTCTCAACAAATGCGTGAGCGATGATATGATGGAAGAGCATTTCAGAAGGGAAGCGGAGCGGCTTACAAACAAGCAATTGAGCGTTCAAAGCGCAACGCAATCGGACGCCGTGCCCACGTCAAAAAACGCCGAACAGCTCAAAACGAAATTGCAAGAAGCGCAGTCAAAAAAGAAAGCGGACACTTCCGCCGCATTCTCAATCGAAGAGGCGTTGAATCCGACAAACTCCATTCAAGACAACGTAAACGCAATCAGATTTTGATTTTATTTATGCAAAAAGCCTCGCAAAATCGCGAGGCTTTTATTGTGTGATTCCGATGTAATTTTTGTGTTTTTACTGTGTTTTACGGCATATTTCTGTTATTTTTTGCCGCTTTGTTTGAAATTATTTTTGTGATTTACGACAGCTTTTTCAATGTTTTACGTTTGGCGGTATGCAAACCCTATTTGTTTACGACGTCTTTAAGCGCATTATATGCATTATAATTCGTGCGCTCGATTGTGAGGGGAGTCACGCTGACATAGCCGTCTATCGTTGCGTCGCTGTCAATCGTCAAATCGTGATTGTTTTGATGGATGCAATGCCCTTCTTGTCGCCATGTTCCGTCGCCAAGATCGAAGAAATCGTCGGTGAAGTATGCGCCGCCTTGCTTTGTGAGCAATATCGATTTTGCGTCCTTCGGGACATTGACGTTGTATATGTTGCCATATGCAAAGAGGTTGTTTCGTTGTACGAAATCGTAAATTCTGTCAAGCCAAGCTTGCGCGTCGTCGAAACTTTGTACGTGAGTTGACAGAGCAAGCGCTTTGAGCCCTCTCGTGCAAGCCTCGAAAATCGCGCCGTTGGTTGCGGAATACATTATATCCTCGCCGAGATTAAGCCCTTTGTTTATGCCGGACATGACAAGGTCGTAGGTTTCGTGAAGCCCCAGCGTTGCAAAGCGCACGCAATCTGCCGGCGAGCTGTCCACACTGAACGCGCGTACTCCGTCCAAATAATCGACTTTTTTCACTTCGAAGGGATTGTGAATATCAATGGAATGACTTTTGCCGCTTTGTTCGAATTTCGGGGCGGAAACCGTTACGTCACCGAGTTTTTTCGCCCATTTTGCGACTATCATCAAGCCTTCGGATTGTATTCCGTCATCGTTGGTAAGGAGAATTTTCATAGCCAACCCGTATTGTCGTGTTTGTAGTTTTTGACGATTTCGTCCGCATCGACGATCATTTGTTTCATTTCTTTTTTGCTGTGCACGGTTGCCCCGCACGCCATATCGTGTCCGCCTCCGCCGTACTTTTCGGCAAGTGCGTTTATGGTAGTAAATCTCGAACGCAAGCGCACTCTAATGTTGCCGTCCGCGTTTTGTATAAACGCAAGCCATACGATTGCGCCTTTGATGCTGTCAAGATAGGACACCACGTTGCTTGCTTGCTCGTTGGTGAGCTTAAAGCGTTTTTGCATTGCCTTGTCAACGTAGATGTAGGCAACGCCGTTTTGGGTGACTTTCATCTTTTTGTAGACGTATGATTCGAACTTGAACACGTTGAAGTCGTCGAGGTTGAGGTTTGCGTATATCCATTCGGTGTTTATTCCGAGGTCGAGCAACGCGCCCGCTCTGCGCATGGTGTCGCCGTCAACCGAGCTGAATCTGAATCTGCCGCTGTCCGTCACCATGCCCGTGAAAATGCAGGTTGCGCCTTCTTTGTCGAGGGTGAGTTCGTCCTTGAACGTAAGCCAAAAATCAACTATCATTTCGCAAAGGGAAGAGCGTTCGTCCTCAACCCAGCTCAAATCTCCGTAGGGCTTGACGTCGATATGGTGATCGATTTTGACAATCTCCTTGCCAAGAGAGTATTTCTTGTTGGATATGCGGTCGGTGGTTGCGGTGTCGCACACGATGACAAGCGCGTCGGCGTATTTTTCGTCGTCGATAGGCTCGTCCTCGCCGCCCAAAAACGCAAGGTAATCGGAGCTGTCCTCGTTGAGTACGTACACTTCTTTTTGAGGGAAGGAGAGTTTTAGCATCCTTGCAAGCCCTTTCGTCGATCCGATTGCGTCGCCGTCGGGGCGGAAGTGCCTTGTGATGATAATTCTGTCGTATTGCTTGATTTTGTCGAGAATTTGTTTTTTGATTTCAAAATTGTCCGTCATATTCTTTCTCCGTTTTCAACGAGGTCGTCTAGCTCGTCAAGCACTTGCAATGCCTCTTGTTTGTCTTTGAGCGTCGCTCCGCTTGCTTTGAGGTGTCCGCCTCCGCCGTGCGCCACGGCAATTTGGTTGATATTCAGATTTTTGGAGCGTATCTCGCAAAGCACGCCTTGTTCGCATTCGGTGAAGTTCACCCAAGCGTCCACGCCTTTGAGGTCTCCCATGGTGTTGACGTATCCGCGCGACACCGCTTGCGCTTCCATACCGAGAGCTTCCACTCTTGTTTTGTCCGAGTAGGAGTACGCCACGTTGTTTTTCGTAAACTGTATGGACAGCACAAACTGCGCTCGCTTTTTCACGTTTTCATAGGTGTCCGCATAAAGATTTGCGTATATCTCGCCGGGGTTGAAGCCCTTGCTCAAAAGAAAGCTCGCAAGCTCGAACGTGCGAGGAGTTACGCTGTCGTAATAAAATCTGCCGCTGTCCGTCACCATGCCCGTAAACAACGCTTTGGCGGCGTAGGAATCCACTTCCAGCCCCCATTCGCGTACCAAATAGGCAACAAGTCCGCAACAACTCTCGAAAGACGTGTCGTCAATGTCTATGTCCGCAATGTCCTCAACAAAAATGTGATGGTCAATACGCAAAACCGTTTCCGCAAGAGCGTAACGCTCGTCGGATATGAGAGATTTTGCCGACGTATCCAGCACGATTGCCAATGCGCCTTTGTACGCTGCGTCGTCAACGACGTCCATTTCGCTGCCGTCCATAAATGAAAAACGGCGCGCGTCGTCGCCGACAGCATATATCTTTTTGTCGGGGAAGTTGACTTGAAGCACGCGCTTCAATCCTATTTGACTGCCCATCGCATCGCCGTCCGGGTTAGAGTGGCGGTGAATGATTATCACGTCGTATTTTTTGATTGCGTCAAACGCTTTGCTTATCATAATCTCTATCCTTACAATTTGATATTAAAGAATATCATAAATACACATCGGTGTCAACGACGATTTTTATTGACAGAATTAACGCAATAGACGATCGAAATACGTTATTTGAACGGCCGGCAAACTTTTTGTCCGACCTGTTGATTTTTCGTTTGACATCGATTGTTTTTCGTGTATAATAGAAAAGTAATTTGAAATCCGAGGAGGTGAAAAAGATGTCAACAGTCAGAGTCGGTGAAAACGAAAGTTTGGACAACGCAATCCGCCGTTTCAAGAGAAAATGTGCGCGCGACGGCATCATCGGTGACCTCCGCAAGAAAGAGGCTTACGAGAAACCCAGCGTAAAACGCAAAAAGAAAGCGGAAGCTGCTCGCAAGAGAATGTACAAATCATAAACCAAAAATCTTCGCATGCACGTCATGCGAGATACGGAGGCATGGCTCAGTTGGTTAGAGCACACGGTTCACATCCGTGAGGTCACAGGTTCGAGTCCTGTTGCCTCCACCACACTTTACCAATCCGCACCAGTGGCGGATTGGTGTTTTATTTTCTTGGAATTTTTTCTCAAAATATCAATGATTTTATTGTTTTGCAACGAAAAGGCACAATCTTTCATATTTTGAAATTGTGCAATCCAAATTTAAGCGCACATAAAAGTTTTCTATGTTTATCTCAATCGCACCGAGTTTTATTGCCTTTCGTCGCGGCGTTTTAGCACCGACAAAAGCCTTTGTCAACGGCATAAAAATCTTGTTTTTTTCTCACAAAAATTGCCTCAATTTCAATGTGCATTTTATATGCTTTTTGATCGTTTGCCTGTTAGACGAGCCGTAGTCTTGATACAAGTATGACGATTAGACGTGCCGTAGTCTTTGATACAAGTGCGCACGCGCGTGCGCGAGGGTTTACACAACATTTTTATGCTGGTCGTTGACATAGGCATCTAATGATTTGAAGCGATACGTTTTTGAGTTTTCTCGGTGCTGCGCCGTCTTGTTGCCGAAAGGCAAATAAAACACGGAGCGTATCAAAAATGAAAAAACATATCAAAAATTATGATGTTTTCAAAGAAACAATCTCAGAAAATAACGTTCTTGCAATGGCAGAACAGTTGGCTATGTACGAAACACGATTCCTTATCGGCTATATGGGAAGCAGAATGCAAAAAATATATGCAGACCTATGCGTTGATGTAAAGCGTAAAAACGATATTAACCACACGATCAGCGGCAGTTATGATTTGGTGCAAGAATGTGCGCTATTCCTTTGTAATCATTATGGGAAGCGTTTAAACGACGTTTTGACATACGATAAAAAGGGAAAGGCAATAACAGTCAAGATTGCATGCATAAGAGCAATGTCAAAACTTACAACTCGAAAAACAAGCGATAATTACCGCTCCGTGAGCCTTGAAGCCCTGACACCCGTCAGTGAACCGTCTTGTGAGATTGAAGAAGATGTTGTCAAAGACTATACCGCCTATGATTCAATCGTTGAGAGCCTAAATTTGACGGATAATATGCGCATTGCGCTCGAATGTCGGCAAAACGGATTGAGTTATCCCGAAATCGCCGCTATACTTGATAGAGCGCAATCCACAGTGTTTGAGTACTTCATCAAAATGCGACAAAGATATGCCGCAATTTATGGATAATGCAAGTAGCTAACATACTACAAAAAGTGGCTCACACAGGGGGAGCCACTTTTGTATATATTTTATTTAATTTCCAGAATGTCATTAGCGGCATCAGGGAAACCTTTTGTGTTGAGATTTATAATGTAGTAATGCAATACTTTGTCAACTTCGATTTTGTAAATTATACCTTTATTCATTTATATACTCCTTTTTTATTTATTCATTTTTATATTGTGCCGTCAGAACAAGTAATTGTACAGTCAGTAGCAACACCATAGTCCCTAAAAAGGTGCATAGAGCGAATACTAAAAATATTCTCCTTTACTACCGTGTTGAGATTGTGGCGTGTGCTTGTCTTGAACAAGTCAAGACAGATTGAATGTTTTATGTTTACGACCCGACGAGGCGCTATGATGCTTTCATATTTGCTTTTGCAAATAATCAACTGCAATTCATCGCAACATCATGCCGTATTCTTCGCATAAAAAAACGGCCTGTCTCCAAGCCGTTTTTGTTTGTTTTGTTTATTGGAGGGGGTGATTACTCCTTATACCAGTAATAATCAACATAAGTTGACGTGAAATATGTGACGTTGGTTGATGGATCAGTCACAGATGTTATTGTGCCACCTGTTTTGTCTTGCCAATCGTTATAACTTGTTGTCATATACCAAGTAGTCGTATCTTCAAATGTGATGCTTGTCAAACTGGTGCAACCATAGAAGGCAGATGAGCCAATGATGGTCACGCTATTAGGGATAGTGATGCTCGTAAGACCGGTGCAACCATAGAAGGCACGCATGACGATGCGCGTCACGCTGTCGGGGATTGTTATACTCGTAAGACCGGTGCAACCTTCGAATGCACCATAGTCGATGTTTGTCACGCCGTCGAGGATTGTCACGCTCGTAAGACCGGTGCAATTATAGAAGGCCCATGAGCCAATGCTCGGCACGCTGTCGGGGATTATGACGCTAGTCAAACTGGTACATCTTGCGAAGGCATATATGCCGATGCTCGTCACACTACTGGGGATGACTATGCTTGTCAAACTGTCGCAATAATGGAAGGCATGATCGTCAATGGAGGTGCCTCCCGTAATAATGACTTCTTTCAAACTGCTGGGAACACAAGCACCATTCTGGTCAGATGAGTATGCACCAAAGATGTAGCCAAAGTGAGTGTTGCTTGTTCCATCCTTTGTCGCTCCAACAAATGGAATTGTTATACTTGTCAAACTGGTACATTTTGTGAATGCCCCTTCTCCGATGCTCGTCACGTTGTCGGGGATTGTAATGCTCGTAAGGCCGGTGCAACCAGAGAAAGCATAATTGCCGATGCCCGTCACGCTGTCGGGAATTGTCACGCTCGTCAAACTGGTACATCTTGCGAAGGCATATTCGCCGATGCTCGTCACGGTGTCGGAGATAAATATTTTCTTAAGCCCGGTGCATTCAGAGAAGGCAGCATAGCCGATGCTCGTCACGCTGTAGGGGATTGTCACGTATATAAGCCCGGTGCAACCACAGAAGGAATACTTGCCAATGGTGGTCACACTGTCGGGGATTGTCACGCTCGTAAGACCGGTGCAATCATAGAAGGCACGCTCGCCTATGCTCGTCACGCTGTCGGGGATTGTAATGCCCGTAAGACCGGTGCAACCTTCGAATGTACCATAGCCGATGCTCGTCACGCTGTCAGGGATTGTCACGCTTGTCAAACGGGTGCAACCACTGAAGGCAGATGAGCCAATGCTGGTCACGCTGTCAGGGATTGTCATGCTTATCAAATTGTAGCATTCATAGAAGGCATAATCGCCGATGCTGGTCACGCTGTCGGGGATGGTTATGCTTGTAAGCCCGCAACGAGCGAAGGCAGAAACGCCGATGCTCGTCACACTGTCGGGAATAGTTATGCTTGTAAATCTACAACCATAGAAGGTACGAGCTCCAATGCTGGTCAATTGGCTGTTTTCTCCAAACGTCACGCTTGTCAAACTGGTGCAATCACGGAAGGCATCTGAGCCAATGGTGGTCACACTGTCAGGGATTGTCACGCTTGTAAGCCCTTTGCAATAATAGAAGGCAGAATTGCCGATGCTCGTCACGCTGTCGGGGATTGTGATGCTCGTCAGACCGGTGCAACCATGGAAGGCATAATTGCCAATGCTTGTCACACTGTCGGGGATTGTTATACTCGTAAGCCACGTGCAACCATAGAAGGCATAATTGCCAATGCTTGTCACGCTGTCGGGGATTGTAATGGATGTGGCAAACTCATTGTTTATATACAACTTCATGCCGCTTGAGCCATAGTTCATCAAATAGTTCAATCCGGAAATATTGCACCATGCAACTATATCCATGATATATATGTCTTGAAGTTTGTTGCATCTAGAGAAGGCTTCATCGCCGATGCTCGACACACTGCCCCCGATTGTCACGCTCGTAAGACCGGTGCAACCAGAGAAGGCATAATTGCCAATACTTGTCACGCTGTCAGGGATTGTTATGCTCGTCAGGCCGGTGCAACCACCGAAGGCATGAGAGCTGATGCTCGTCACACTGCCCCCGATTGTCACGCTCGTAAGACCGGTGCAATTATAGAAGGCTTTCTCGCCTATGCTCGTCACGCTGTCGGGGATTATTATGCTTGCAAGCCCTGTGCAACTATAGAAGGCATAATCGCCGATGCTCGTCACGCTGCCCCCGATTGTCACGCTTGTAAGCCCGCAATTATAGAAGGCTTTCTCGCCTATGCTCGTCACGCTGCCCCCGATTGTCACGCTTGTCAACTTGTGGCAATGTTCGAAGGCAGATAAGCCAATGGTGGTCAATTGGCTGTTTTCACCAAACGTCACGCCTGTCAAACTGCGGCAATAATAGAAGGCAAATGAGCCAATGGTGGTCACGCTGTCCGGGATAACGACGCTTGTCAAACTGGTGCACAAATAGAAGGCAGAGTCGCCAATGGTGGTCAACTGGCTGTTTTCTCCAAATGTCACGCTAGTCAAACTTGTGCAATCATAGAAGGCAGATGAGCCAATGGTGGTCACAGGCTTGCCGTTGTATGTTGATGGAATGGTGATGTCACCTGATATGCTTGAACTTGCACCAGTTATGACATAACTTTGACCATCGTCACTCAATTTGAAAGTGAGGGTGCTCACTGAAGCACCACATTTGTCACAGCTGTTGTCAGCAGGGTTGACGTCAGAGTGTGCTGTTGATGTTGTCCTTGTTGCACCACAATCATTGCAAATTGTATCACAGTCAGAGGAATATGTATGGTTGACTGAAGACACTCTTTCATATCCACAAACATTGCAAATGATGTCACAGTCAGATGAATAGGTGTGTTCTATTTCTCTGATAGCCCCACATTCATTGCAGGTTGTATCACAGGAGTTGTCGTATGAATGGCTTGCCGAAGAAACTCTTTCATATGAGCAAACATTGCAAATGATGTCACAGTCAGATGAATAAGTATGTTCTATTGTCCTAACTGCACCACAATAGTTGCAGGTTGTATCACAGGAGTTGTCGTATGAATGGCTTGCCCAAGTAACTCTTTCATATGGGCAAACATTACAACTGATGTCACAGTCAGATGAATAGGTGTGGTCTGTTACAGGGATTTCTGTATAGGTTGTGTAGTCACAACGTGAACATGTTTCGTATGCATACCAGCCGATTTCAGTACATGTAGGCTCTTTGCCGTCATGAGGAATAATATTGTGTCCAAGTGCATCAACAGGGATCATTTCCCTTGAAAGTTCATTGCCACAGGTGTCACAATAGACCACACTGTCATAGCTTCCTTCTCTTTTGCAGTCGGGTGTGATTTCATTCTCTTTTACGGCATCTAACGGACTATGTCCTGTTGCAGGGATTTCTGTGTAAGTGGTATAGTCACAACGTGAACAGGTTTCATATGCTTCCCAGCCAACCTCTGTGCATGTAGGTTCTTGAGCACTGTGTTTTACAATATTATGGTCAAGGACATCAATGGACTCTTTTTCTCTTGAAAGCTCCTCGCCACACGTGTCACAATAGACCACACTGTCATAACTTCCTGTTGATGTACACGTTGCTTCAACAACGTTTTCCTGAACTGCTTTTGCAGGACTGTGTCCTGTTGCAGACACTTCGGTTTGTGCCAAAAGCACCTCACCACATTTTGAACAATGCTCGCCCTCTGTCAAACCTGTTTTTGTACAGGTTGCAGGTACTGCGGGATCAATAACGACATTATGTACGCACTCGGTGACAACAAAGTCACCATTTCCTGACTGATCTGTAGAATCAGTTGTGTCGCCACATGCAACAAGTGTCAATACAAGAATAATCAAAATGATTGCAAGTGCTATTCCGTTCTTTTTCATGGTTTTCAACCTTCTAAACTTTTATTATTTAAAGCTTACAACGTTTCATCGCACAAGTCAAGACAGATTGAATGTTTTAAGTTTACGACACGACGAGGCGCTATGATGCTTACATATTTGCTTTTGCAAATAATCAACTGCAATTCATCGCAA
>ULQF01081450.1_pt1 | contig 16912 bp, 13 predicted proteins | sample 1954211 | NCBI WGS metagenome assembly ULQF01 (sample SAMEA4835648, study PRJEB28245) | human gut metagenome | biome: gut microbiome; material: fecal sample | place: Denmark | collected 2008 | reverse complement strand
ATGAAACGTATGACTATGAAAGCGGATTAAGCTTACTTGAAATATCAAAGGATTTTGAAAAAGAATATAAAGGTAAAATCATAGTTGCAACAGTTAATAATAGATTAACCAAACTAGATACCAAAATAACTAGAAGTTGTAATGTAGATTTTTTTGATGTTTATAGTTTATATGGTAGCAGAACTTATATGAGGGGTTTATATTTTCTTTTTGTAAAAGCTGTTAAAGACGTATTAAACGCAGATGTTAAGTTAATGTGTTTTATAGAAAGAGGAATATACTGTGAAGTTTTAACAAATAATCTTATTTCAGAAGTAACGGTAGAAAAAATAAAAATAAGAATGAGAGAACTTGTAGAAAGTGCTATTCCTATTACTAAAATAATGGTATCAAGGTTAGATGCAATAGATTATTTCTTTAAGGTAAATCAGCATGATAAAGCAAATTCATTAAGATTCATTAGTAACTCAACGATAAGTTTGAATAAGCTAGATGATACCTTAGATTATTTTTACGGAGTTTTACCTTGTAACACAAGCTACCTAAGTAATTTTAATGCTAAGTATTTAAAAGATAATAAGGTAATGCTTTTAGCGCCCGTAACGTTTAAGCCTGATGAAAAGATAAAATTTAATAAATGCGATAAGGTGTTAGAAGCTGTTGAAAGACAAATAAAATATTTACAAAGTATAGGTATTAATACTACTGTTGAGTTAAATTGTAACATTGCAAACGGAGAATATGGTGACATAATTAGAATGTCAGAAACGTTTCAAAATGATAAATTATTAGATATCGTAGATAAAGTTACTAAAGATAAAGATATTAAAATGATTCTTTTAACAGGTCCTTCTTCATCTGGTAAGACAACAACATCTAAGAAGTTAGCGTTATTCTTTAAAATGAAAGGATATAAACCTATACCTATATCAGTTGATAATTTTTATACTGATATGAAAGATAGGGTGTTAGATGAAAATGGTAAACCTGAAATAGAAAGAATAGAAGCATTTGATACAAATCAGTTTAATAAAAAGATATCTGAATTATTAAATGGAAAAGAAGTTATTTTGCCAAGATATAATTTTATTGAAGGAAAACAAGAATTTGATGAAAAAAACAAGATAAAATTAGAAGATAAGAGTATTTTGATAGTAGAAGGAATACATGCTTTTAACGAAAAACTAACCGAGATAATTCCAAGCAAAAATAAGTTTAAAGTATTTGTTTCACCGCTTACACCATTAAACGTTGATAATCATAACTTGTTTAAATCAACGGATAACAGGCTTTTAAGAAGAATTGTAAGAGATAATAGAACAAGGGGAGCATCAGCATCAGATACTTTAAAAATGTGGAAAAAGGTAAGAGAAATAGAAGAAGAAATGATATTTCCTTACATGAAAGAAGCAGACGAAATATTAAATACGTCATTAGTTTACGAATTAGGTGTTTTAAAAACTTATGCTGAACCTTTATTGTTTTCTGTATCAGAAGATGATCCAAACTATGATGAAGCAATCAGATTAATTAACTTATTTAGAGTCATACTTGGAATACCTAGTGAAGAAGTTCCGAATGATTCTATAATTAGAGAGTTTATTGACGGAAGTTGTTTTAAAGATTTATAAATGGTACAATATATAAGTAGGATGGTGATGATATGGCTATTAAAGTAGCAATTAATGGATTTGGAAGAATAGGAAGATTAGTATTTAGAATAATGGAGGAAGATCCTTCATTTGATGTAGTTGCAATAAATGATTTAACTAATGCAGATGAGCTTGCTTATTTACTTAAATATGATACTTCTCATAGAAGATATAAAGTGGGCGAAATTACAAGTGATGATGAAAATATAATTATAGGTGATAGAAAGGTAAGAATTTATGCTGAAAAAGATCCTGCAAACTTACCTTGGGGTGCACTAGACATTGACTTGGTGTTTGAATGCACCGGCTTTTTCACAAGTAAAGAAAAGGCAGAGGCACATATAACAGCAGGAGCTAAAAAAGTCATTATATCTGCTCCAGCTAAGGGAGATTTAAAAACGATAGTATATAACGTTAATCATGAAACTCTAACTGGTGATGAAAAGGTAATTAGTGCAGCAAGTTGTACAACTAATTGTCTTGCTCCTGTTATGAAGTTATTATGCGATAATTATGGTGTAGAAAAAGGCTTTATGACTACGGTTCATGCGTATACTAATGACCAAGCAACTTTAGATGTTGCACACAAAAAAGGTTATATGGCAAGACGTGGTAGAGCAGCTGCTGCAAATATTGTTCCTGCATCAACTGGAGCAGCAAGTGCAATTGGCAAGGTAATTCCTGAACTTAATGGAAGATTAGATGGTACTGCAATGCGCGTTCCAGTAACTACTGGTTCTGTTGTTGACTTAAGCCTAGAATTGTCTAAAAATGTAACTAAAGAAGAATTAAATGAGTTATTTAAAAGCAACCAAAACGAAACTTTAGGTTTTACTATGGATCCAATTGTTTCAAGTGACACTATTGGTATGCATTACGGAAGTTTGGTTGACGGACTTTTAACTAACATAGTTGAAGTAGATGGCAAACAGTTAGTTAAGGTAGTAGCTTGGTATGATAATGAAATGAGTTATTCGGTACAAATGGTTAGAACTGCAAAGTATTTTGCAAATAAATAGACACTAGAAAAAACTAGTGTTTTTTTCTTTTTTTCATGTTATAATCAATATGTAAAATAAAAGGTGGTGTAAATATGGACAAAGAGTTCGGATACGAAGATGAATCGAAAAAGAAGTTTCAAATAAAACGCTGGATGGTAATTGTAGCTGCGCTTGTCTTGGTTTTGATAATTGTTCTTGTATTAGTTATAGTTCATATTATAAAAAGTAAAGAACCAGAATATACCTTAGATGATTTTAAATATTTAGAAAACAGAATGGTTGAAGAGACACCAACTTATTTATCTCAAAAAAATATAGAATTAACTAATGAAAAAATCAATATTAACCTAAATGAGTTACTTGATACAAACGGTGGTTCAATTAGTTCTAAACGAGCTAAAGCCTCTAAAATTTGTAAGGGTTATGTAATTGCGTTCAAAGAGGATACTGAAAGCTATAATGCTTATATAAGCTGTGGAAAGTATTATACTACTTCTGGTTATGTAAGCAATAATGATAAGGAATTAAAAAAAACGACAACGAAGAAAGACACTCAAAAACCTTCCATAACAATAATTGGAGAAAAGGAACTTACAATTAGACAGGGGACTGAGTATAAGGATCAAGGTGCACAAGCAACTGATAATATTGATGGTGATTTAACTTCAAAAATAAAGGTTTCAGGGTCGGTTGACATTAATAAGGTTGGAACATATACACTAACATATACAGTAACGGATAAGGCCGGTAATCGCAGTGAGGCAACTAGAAAGGTAATTGTTGAGGAAGTTACAACAACAACCCAGCCAAAACCATCTACAACTACTAAGAAGTCATCATCAAATGGCACGCAAAGAAGAACTACTACAAAAAGAAAAGTTGTAACAACTACTCGGAGAAGAATTACAACACCACCAACGTTAACACTTAGAGGACAATCATATAAAACTTTGAATGTTGGACAACGATATGATGATCCAGGATATTATGCTGTTGATGCTTTAGGTAATGACATATCTTCTAGAGTAAGAATTTCTGGTGGAGTTAACACTTCTGTTGCAGGAACATACACCATAAGATATTCTGTTACGGATTCATTTGGAAATTCGGCTAGTAAGGTAAGAACTGTCAAAGTAATTTCTAATTATATTAAATTACAAAGAATTACGCTTTCTCCAAATTCCATCACTTTAAGAGTTGGTGGCACACAAACTTTAACGGTTGGTTTCTCACCTAGTAATGCAACTAATAAATCAATTTCTTGGAGTAGTGAAGATCCATCTGTTGCAACCGTTTCGAATGGGGTTGTAAGAGGGGTTAGGAAAGGATCAACTTCAATAATTGTTAGAGGAGCAGATGGTGCTAGCGGCAAAACAATGGTAATAGTAAAATAGGAAATTCATTTCCTATTTTTTTCTTATTCATGTTATAATTAGAATGGAGGCTTTTTATGAAGAAGACTATAGAAGATTATGATTTAAATAATAAAAAAGTAATTATTAGATGTGATTTAAACGTTCCTATGAAGGACGGAGTAATTTTAGATGATAACAGAATAATAGAAAGTATTAAAACGATTAAATATGCTGTGGATAACAATGCTAAGGTTATCTTACTTTCTCACTTAGGAAGAATAAAAACAGAAGAAGATAAAAAAAATAACACGTTAAGACCCGTTGCTAAAAGATTATCAGAAGCTTTAGGCATAGATGTTAAGTTTATTAGTGAAACACGTGGGAAAGTTTTAGAAAATGCTGTTAATAATATGAAAGAAAAAGATGTTATATTGCTTGAAAATACCCGTTTTGAAGATGTTCCAGGTAAAAAAGAAAGTACAAATGATAGTGATCTTGGAAAATACTGGGCAAGTCTTGGGGATATATTTATAAATGATGCCTTTGGAACATCACATAGAGCACACGCATCAAACGTAGGAATAGCTAAAAATTTACCGTCTGGTATAGGTTTTTTAATAAAGAAGGAACTAGATATGCTAGGTGGTTTACTAAATAATCCATCAAGACCATATACGGTTATTTTAGGTGGAGCAAAAATGAATGACAAAATAAAAGTAATAGATAAATTAATAGAAAAAGCTGATTATATGTTATTAGGTGGTGGAATAGCTAATACGTTTTTAACGGCTAAAGGCTATGACTTAAAAGCATCCATATATGATAAAGAAAGCTTAGGTCATGCTAAAGAATTATTACTTAAGTATCCTAATAAGATAATCCTTCCTAAAGATGGTTATGGTTCATCATCTTATAAAGATGGTTTAGATGTTAAATATGATCATTTAAATAACGTATCAGATGGTAATATGATATTAGATATTGGACCTTCTTCCACCGAATTATTTTCTTCATATATAAGAAAAAGCAAAACTGTTTTTTGGAACGGACCAGTAGGAGTATCAGAGTTTGATAATTTTTCATATGGAACTAAAAAACTATGTGAAATTTTAAAAGAAAGTGGAGCAACAACCATTATAGGCGGGGGAGATTCTGCAGCAGCAGCGATAAGATTTGGTTATAAAACTTCTTTTGCTCATATATCAACAGGTGGCGGAGCTTCACTAGAATTTATAGAAGGAAAAAAATTACCTGCTATAGAAGTTATTCAAGATAAATAGGAGTATTTATGAAAAATAAAAAGTTAAATATTGGTATACTTTTTATAGCGCTAGCATTAGTTTTATATTTTACTTTAAAAGATGATTTTAACGGTATAATAAAAGAACTATCAAGTGTTAATATATGGATATTTCTAATGGCTATAATAGTTTTTTTAGCATCACTACTTTTTAAATCAGCCTCACTTAAAACATTCATATGTGAACATAATAGTTGTTACACTTTAAAAAACGCATATCAATTAACATTAATAGGACAATTTTTAAATGGTATAACTCCGTTTCAATCAGGTGGGCAACCATTTCAAATATACTTACTAAAGAAAGACGGAATAAGAATATCTGATTCAACAAATGCGATGATAAAAGATTTTATTGCATATCAATCCGCTCTTATTATAGTTGGTACTGCTTCTCTCTTATTAAATCTTAAGTTAAATCTTTTTTCTAATAACGTATATTTAAATGGATTTATATTTTTAGGATTCTTCATAAATTTAGTTGTAATGGCACTTTTATTATTTGTTGTGCTTGCTAAAAAGGCGGGAATTAGTATTGCAAATAAGATAGTGCACTTTATATTTAAATTTAAAGTGATAAGAAAATTCGGAACTACTGAAGAAAAAATAAAAGAAAGCATTAAAAATTTTTACAAAACAGGAGCATCAATTAAGGGTAATAAAAAAAACTTAATTAAAGGAATAATTTATAACATAATAAATCTTACGTTGTTATACTTAGTGCCATTTGTTGTATTTAAGGCTCTAGGGGTAAAAAACATTAATGTAATATCTTCTATTGTTGCAACATCATTTGTTATGCTAATTAGTAACTTTATCCCAGTTCCTGGCGCAACAGGCGGAATAGAATATAGTTTTATGCAGTTCTTTAAAGGATTTACAGGTGGAGCTGTTTTAGCAGGAGCAATGCTTTTATGGAGATTTATAACTTATTTTATGGCAATGATTACGGGATTTATTGCACTTATGTTTAAAAGGAGAGTTGATAAAGATGAGAATAGGATTATTCACTGATACGTATCCACCATTTATTAATGGGGTATCAACTAGCGTTCTAATGTTAAAGCAGGGACTAGAAAAATTAGGCCATGAGGTTTACGTGGTAACGGTAAATGATGAGTCATTTTCATACAAAGAAGAAGATGGCGTACTTAAAATACCAAGTTTTCCAATTGGGCTTATGAACTTTAGACAATCTGGAATATATCCACTTAAGGCTCTTAAAATAATAAAAAAGTGGAAATTAGATATAATACATTCACATACTGAGTTTAGTATTGGAACCTTTGCAAGGCTTATATCTAAACAACTTAATATACCATTAGTCCATACGTATCATACGATGTATGAAGAATATATATATTATATTACTAAAGGTTATTTTGATTCTGCATCTAAAAAGTTGGTTGAATACTTAACTTTATTCTTATGTGATAAAACAATAGATGAACTTATCGTTCCAACTGAAAAAGCTAAAGAATTATTTAAAGATAAATACAAGGTTAAAAGAGATGTATACGTAATACCATCTGGTATTGATACGACAAGATTTTATAAGGAAAACATAGATAAAAATGAGATTATAAACCTAAAAAAAGACTTAGGACTTAAAAAGACTGATTTTATAGTACTGTATGTAGGAAGAATAGCTAAAGAAAAGAGCATAGACTTTTTAATAAATAATTTTAATTCCGTGTTAAAGCAAATACCTAAGGCTAAGATGATAATAGTAGGAGATGGACCAGACATTAAAGATCTAATTGATTTAGCTAAAAAAGAAGGCCTAGAAAATAAGATAATTTTTGCGGGTAAAGCACCATGGACTGACGTACCAAAATATTATTCGTTGTGTGATGTTTTTGTAACGGCATCAAAAACAGAAACGCAAGGACTTACTGTTATGGAGGCTATGGGAGCATCAAAACCGGTTGTTGCAATAAGAGATGAATCATTTGAACTTATGATAACTGATAAAAAAGATGGATTATTCTTTGATGATGAAAAAAGTTATGTTGATATGATATATGAAGTATACAAAAATAAGAAGTTAAGGGATGAAATATCTTTTAATGCAAGACTTACGGCAGATAAGTATAGTCCTTATAACTATGCTAAAAACGTTCTTAAAGTTTATGAAAAAGTAATTAGTAAAGATACTAACGTAGTAAAAAAAGTTGTTCATAATGTAAAAAATATATTTACAAAAAGTGGTGGTAAAAAATGAAAAAATTAGTAATATGTAATCAAAAAATGTTTTTAAGTTACGATGAGGCTAAAATATTAAAGGAACAAATGGATGATATTGATTTATCAAACGTGGACTTAGTTGTTTGCCCTAACTTTTTAAATATGGATGTTTTTAGTGGATATAACTTAGGAGCTCAAGATTGTCATTATGAAGAAAGAGGAGCGTATACTGGATCTGTTTCACCTTATGATTTGAAATTAAGAGGCGTAAGTTATTGTTTGACAGGACACTCTGAAAGAAGATGTTATGATTCTAATAAGGATATTAATCTTAAAGTTAAAGCAATCTTAAGAAATATGATGACTCCAGTTATATGTATTGGTGAAACAAAAATAGATAGAGACTTAATGAGAATTAGTGAAGTATTAAAAAAAGAGTTAACTTCTGCGGTTAGTGACATAAAGTTAGATTCTGCCGATGAAATAGTAGTAGCATACGAACCTGCCTGGGCAATAGGAGGAGATATTGCACTAAAGAAAGAAGAAATAGAAGATACTTTTAAATACATAAGAAAGATATTGGAAGAAAATAACATAACTAATTATAAACTTATTTATGGGGGAAGCATTACACCTTCAAATATCAAATCTATATTAAGTGATAATATAGATGGATACTTACTTGGTTCTTCATCTGTTTCATATGATGAACTAAGTAGCATAATAAAGTGTATAAAATAGTGTAAACTAGGATAAAATTTGACATTTTATCCTTTTCTTATGTGGTAATATTGTGGTACATTATAATTGTAATAGTAAAAGGGGATGATTTAATGCAAGATAACTTATTAAGAAGTAAAGACGCTAATGCTTTAAACTTAGTAGAGCATGAAAATCCTCACCAAAAAAGGATTCTAGAAATAGAAAATACTATTAATACACTTTTTGATATTAGACTTAATTTAAGTGTCAAAAAGATCGTTTCTCCTTTTATTAAAAGAAGCGAACTTGTAAAAATAATTGATGATGCAACTAAAGATGCAGATACTTTTGTTAAAGCAGAAATTGATAAGGTATTTGACGAATACTTATCACCTAAAAAAGAAACATTATTTAAAAATCCTATACCTAACAAAAAAGATATATGGAATAACGCGCAACGTGATAATGATATAATATCTATTTCAAATGCGGAAGCTAAAGCAAATGATAAATCTTTATCGTTAGAAGAAATGATAAATGACGCATTTAAAGATGCTGGAAGAGAAAAAGGTTCTTCAAAAAGTTTAAATAATGGGCATTTTAAGAATACAGAATTACAAAAAGATAATTAAAAATTAATATTTAAGGATGTAGTTTATACATTCTTTTTTTATTCGACACCATTCGATAAATTAATCGAAAAGAGTGTAATATAATTGGTTTAGCAAATGAGAAAGGAAGAGTAAAAGTATGAAAAAGGAAGATAATAGAAGTAATAAAATAGTAAGGGTTTTAGCAGTAGATGATAATGAAAGTTTAATAGGAATGTTGGAGGAGTATTTTAAAGATCATGAAAAAATAAAAATAGTTAATCACGCGTATAATGGGCTTGATGCTATAAAGGTAATAGAGGAAAATAAAAATAATTTTGATGTTTTATTGTTAGATTTAATAATGCCTAAAAAAGATGGAATATACGTATTAGAGCAGTTAAAGAAAAAGAAAATAGATAAGCCTGTAATAGTTGGAACATCTTTTAATGCGGATGAAACAATTGCAAGAGTATCTAAGTATAATCCAAAGCACTTTATTTTAAAACCATTTGATATGTTTGATTTAGAAAATAAAATACTTGATGCAGTAAGTTTTAAGTTAGATAAAACATCGAAAGTAAACGTATATCATAATAACTTAGAAATATCTGTAACAAAACTATTGCACGGATTAGGTGTTCCATCACATATAAAAGGATACCAGTACATAAGAGAAGGCGTAATTTTAATGTATGAAAAACCAGATATAGTAGGTGCTATAACAAAAGAGTTATATCCTGAAATTGCTAATAAATACGATACTACTGTATCACGTGTTGAAAGAGCAATAAGACATGCTATTGAAGTTAGTTGGAATAGAGGAGATATAGACTTAATGGAAGAAATATTTGGTCATAGTGTAGATTATGATAGAGCAAAACCAACTAATAGTGAGTTTATAGTTACTGTATCTGATAAGTTGAGATTGGAATTTAGTCCTACAAAACAAAAAAGTAAATCCTAGTAACTTTTTTGTTTTTTTAATAATTTTTTAATAAATAGATGATATACTATAAATATATGGAGGTATTTTATGGTTATAGATAGTGGAAATGGAATGTCTAAATTCTTTTCAAAAGTATACATGTGGATGTTTATTGGATTACTAGTCTCAGGGGGTGCAGCATATTTTACGGCACACAATATGGCTATGATGAAGTTCATTTATGGAAGCTTTGGTTTTATATTATTACTTGAACTTGTTGTTGTAATTGTATTTAGTGCACTTAGAAAGAAAGTCTCACCATTAGTTGCTAAAATATTATTTTTGGTCTACTCATTAATAAGTGGTTTTACTCTTTCTTCTATATTTTTAGTATATAAATTAGGAAGTGTAGGAATGGTGTTTTTATCAGCAGCACTTATGTTTGCGTTATTAGCAATATATGGATACACAACAAAAAGTGATTTGTCCTCATTTGGAAAGATACTTATATTTGCGCTTATTGCAATAATTATAATATCAATCATAAACATATTTGTTAAAAGCTCTGGATTAGACTTATTCTTATGCATTGTTTCTATATTAGTATTTTTAGGCCTTACAGCGTGGGATATGAATAATTTAAAAGCAATGTATAACTATTATGCATCAGATGAGAAAGAACTTTCTAAAATAGCTATATATGGTGCGCTTGACTTGTATTTAGACTTTATTAATATATTCCTAAACTTATTAAGTTTATTTGGAAAAAGAAATGACTAGCGAAAGCTAGTTTTTTTAAAAGATGAATAATTATTTAAAATAGTCAAAGATTTATTCTTTTAAATGTGATATAATCTAAAAAGAAGAATAAAGAAGGGATGATATAATTATGGATAAAAAAGATATAAATAATATTTTCTCTTCTGAAGATCAAAGCTTACTTGATGTAATAAACGCTAGTTATCTATCTATAGAAGATGTTAAATGGCTTAAAAGTAAGAGATGGTTTAAAAGGTTTATAAAGATATATTCTAAAGAACTTAAAAAGAGATATAAAAATAAACCAGTAATAAAAAAAGAAATTATACCAAAAGAAGAAGATATAGAAATACTAGATTTTACTAAGAACATAAGTATTCCTAAAAAAGAAGTAATAGAAATACTAGATTTTACTAGAACAATAGATATAACAGATACGAAAGATATAATAAAATCAAGTGAAATTGCAAAAAGAAAGGTAAAGAAAGAAAAGATGATATGGACTATGGTAATAGTAGTGTCATCAGTTATACTTATAATATTATTAGTAGTGTTAGTTAATTGGGGATTAGAAAATAAAAAGACAGATGATATATTATCAGATGTTTATGATGCAGCGGAAGTAAAAGAAATTACTACTACAACAAAAAAAGAAGAAAATACATCCGTTACAACTACTACATCATTATATGACAAATATGAAAGTATGAATATTTTGGAAGTTAACTTTGATAATTTAAAGGGTATAAATCCAGATACTGTAGGCTGGATAAAAGTGCCTGGCACTAAAATAAACTATCCTTTTGTACATACAAAAGATAATGAATATTATCTAAAACATACATTTGATAAAACAAGTAACAAAAAAGGTTGGGTATATTTAGATTATAGAAATAACATAGATAATTTAAGTAAAAACACAATTTTATATGCTCATGGTCTTGTTAATAACCAAATGTTTGGTTCCATGAGAAGAGTTGTAAAACAATCTTGGTATAACAATAAAAATAATCGTATAATAACAATTGTAACTCCAAGAGGTAATCAAAAATGGCAGGTATTTTCAACCTATACAATAGAACCTGAAAGTTACTATATAACAACTTCTTTTAAAGATAATGATGAGTTTAATAACTTTATTAATACTTTAAAACAAAGAAGTGTGTATAATTATGGAGTAGAAGTAAATGCAAGTGATAAGATACTTACACTATCTTCGTGCTACGATGATAAAAAAAGAATGGTATTACATGCTAAGTTAATAAGTAAATAAAAGATGAATATGTTAATTTAATACATATTCGTCTTTTATTTTGAAAAAATGTGTGAATCAAGATTGAAAGAATAAGAATTTTGTGATAATAAATTGATTGTTTAATAATGTAAAAAATAGTATAATATCTATTATAAATTAACTAAAAAATTGGCAAGCGTGTGGGGGATAAATATGGATAAAAAATTAATTGGAAATGAAAAGAATATTTTATTTTATAATGATGAAGAGGGAAATACAAAAGTAGAAGTAATATTGGAAAACGAAGATGTATGGCTAAATACGGAAGCACTAGCAGCACTTTTTAATGTTAAAAGACCTGCAATAACAAAGCATATTAATAATATATATAATGATCAAGAACTTGAAGAAGGAAGCACATGTTCCAAAATGGAACATATGGGTAATGATGGCAAGCAAACTTACAATACTAAGTATTACAACCTTGATATGATCATTTCAATAGGTTTTAGAGTTAACTCTAAAAAAGCAATTAAATTTAGGACTTGGGCAAATAAAATAATTAAAGATTATATGGTTCAAGGTTTTGCATTAAATGATGAAAGATTTTTAAAAGCAAAAAAATCTGATCAAGAGTATTTTAAAAGATTACTTGAAAGAATTAAATTAATTCGTACAAGCGAGAGAATGTTTTATCAAAAAATTACTGATATATTTGCTGAATGCTCTATTGATTATGATAAAAATAGTGATACCGCAATAACTTTTTATAAAACTATTCAAAATAAATTTCATTATGCAATTACTGGAAACACTGCTGCTGAAATAGTTTATAACAGAGTGGATTCTAAAAAAGAAAATATGGGACTTACTGTTTGGGAAAACTCACCTGATGGAAAAATTTTAAAATCTGATGTAATTATTGCCAAGAACTATTTAAATGAACAAGAAATTAAAAATTTAAATAATTTAGTAAACCTATTTTTGGATATTGCTGAAAATAATGCGGAAAGAAATATAACTATGTATATGGAAGATTGGAAAAATGAAGTAGAAAATGCTTTGAAAGTTTTCCATTATGAAGTCTTAGAAGGTAAAGGAAAGATTTCGCATAAACAAGCAACTAAAAAAGCAGAAAATGAATATGAAAAATATAAAGTTATACAGGATAAAAATTATGTGTCAGATTTTGATAGGTTGCTAAGTGAAACAAAGCAGATTGAAAATAAATAAATTACAGATTATGACATTTTTACTAAATAAAAAAATGGATATGTTAATTTAATACATATTCATTTTTTGTTTCTGACATTAATGTTCCATCACAATCTTAACATTTAAAATTTGGATATATAACTTGATTGGTATATAGTTTATTTATACTGATAACAGCATTTATTAAGTTATATGGTATATCCTCTTTAAGTCCACGTTTTCTGCATCTATATGTAATATATTTTTTTTTGACCACTTCATCCATACAAAAAAATATATATCAATACTTAATATTAAAAATATTCTATATAAAGCACCTAAGAGATAGTTTAGTGTTTTTTACTTTCTTTTTTCTATACTTTTTAACGTTTCTATTAATTTATATATAACTTTCGTCATTTATATTAAAATTCATTTCATTTACCATTTTAATATAATTATCTAACAAAAAAATCATCAATAAATCTATTATTTATACACAATAAATGTCAAAATATACTAAAAAACATAAAAATAATACAATATACGACAAAAATATGGTATGATGATTACAAGAATAGGAGTAATAGTTGTATGAAGAAGATATTTAGATTAAGTAGTATCAAAGAAGTATTAACTATTGTAGTAAATAAATTAAAGAAGAATAAAAAGAAAGTAGTAATAGGATTAAGCGTATTTTTGGTAGTATTTATATCCGTGTTTTCATTTATTAACTTAAGATATCCAACAAAGATAAATGCCTATATAGCACACGTTATAAATAAGGGAAGACCTGCAAATAAATATTTTGATGATGAGAATTTTTATAAGGCAGTAGTAGATGCTTATAATAAAGAAAATAAAACAAGTTTGTCATATACAACTAATTTAACTGATGAACAGTTAAAAAACATTAAAAGTGTTTCATATTCAAGATATAAAAAAGATTCAGAGAAAATAAAAAGTGCAACAGGAATAGAAAAATTGACATCTTTAACATCCTTGGATTTGTGTTGGAATAACCTAAGTAGTATAGATTTAAGCAAAAATACATCTTTAACAAAATTGTATTTGTATCAAAACAATTTAAGTAGTATAGACTTAAGCAAGAATACATCCTTAACAAACTTGGATTTGGATCATAATAAAATAAGTAATATAGATTTAAACAAGAATATAGCATTAACATCCTTGTGTTTGAGTTTCAATAGTCTAAGTAGTATAGATTTAAGCAAGAATACATTCTTAACAACTTTGTATTTGGATCATAATAAAATAAGTAATATAGATTTAAACAAGAATACAGCGTTAACAGACTTGGATTCGGGTAATAATAAAATAAGTAATATAGATTTAAACAAGAATACATCCTTAACAAAATTGGATTTGAGATACAATAGCCTAAGCGGTATAGATTTAAGTAAGAATACATCCTTAACAAAATTGGATTTGTACTACAACAACTTAAGTAGTATAGATTTAAGTAATAATATATCCTTAACATCCTTGGAGTTGGGCAATAATAAAATAAGTAATATAGATTTAAACAAGAATACATCCTTAACATCCTTGGGTTTGTGTGAAAACAACTTAAGTAGTATAGATTTAAATAAGAATACATCCTTAACAAACTTGGATTTGGCTCATAATAAAATAAGTAGTATAGATTTAAGTAAGAATACCTCCTTAACATTCTTGCTTTTTGAAAGGAATAGCCTAAGTAGTATAGATTTAAGCAAAAATACATCCTTAACAAAATTGTATTTAAGTTCTAACAAGCTAAGTAATATAGATTTAAGTAAGAATACCTCCTTAACAATCTTGTATTTTGAGTGGAATAGCCTAAGTAGTATAGATTTAAGCAAGAATACAGCGTTAACAGACTTGGATTTGAGATCCAACAACTTAAGTAGTATAGATTTAAGCAAAAATACATCCTTAACAAAATTGTATTTGGGTAATAATAAAATAAGTAGTATAGATTTAAGCAAGAATACAAATTTAACAAAATTGGAGTTGTACTCCAACAACTTAAGTAGTATAGATTTAAGTAATAATATATCCTTAACATCCTTGGAGTTGGGCAATAATAAAATAAGTAATATAGATTTAAACAAGAATACATCCTTAACAAAATTGAATTTGTACTCCAACAACTTAAGTAGTATAGATTTAAGCAAGAATACAGCTTTAGAAGAATTGTATCTGTCTAATAATAATCTAAGTAACATAGACCTAAGCAAGAATACAAAATTAACTACTTTATATTTACTTAGTAACCCATTGAAACTAAATGCATATGTAAAGGAAAAGGGAACGTTAACTAGCTTTAGTATAGAAATGCCAGAAGGATCTGATAAATTTTATTTAACCTATGAAATAGAAGATAATAGTATTGCAAATTTTACTGATAATAGGTTAAACGGATTAAAGGTAGGTAAAACAAGCGTAACTGTAATATTAAATGGAGTTGAAGCTTCTTCATCATCAAACGGGAATATGAAAGTAGATGGAACAATAACGGTATATGATATAACTAGTAATAAATATAAAATAAATAATGATAAAAAGTATATTTATACAAAAAATGATACTGATTCAAATGCCATATTATCAAATATTGATTTTCAGTATATAAAAGGAAAAATAGAAGACAACAAACTTATTTTATACCATGATGATGTTGTAGAGGAAGAATACAAAATTATAAATGTATCAAGTAATACTTATGATTTATCAAAGGACCATATCTATGATAATAACTTTAATAAAGATAATATAAGTATAGTAAATGGATCATTAGAAGAAAAAGATAATACGTTAAATATTAAATATAATGATGAAATATTAGATAGTAAAAAAATAGTTAAGATAACAAGTGATAAGTATGATTTAACAAAAGACTATATTTATAACGTAAATAATTCTTTCGATGTATCTGATATTAAGTATATTAATTGTAAGGCTATTTATGAAAATAACAAGTTAATAATTAAATATAATGATGATGTATTAAAGGAAATAGATGTTGTAAGTATTAATTTTGAAAGTTCAGAGTATGATTTATCAAAGGATTATATTTATATAGGTAATAAAGAATTAGATAAAAGTAAGTTTAACTTAACTAATTGTACATTACAAGTAGATAATAGTACGTTAAATATTAAGTATGATAATGATGTACTAAAGTCATATAAGTTAGTTAAGATATATTCTAATACATATGATTTAAATAAAAATTATATATATGTTGGTAATGGTATATTTGATAAAAACTTATTATCTGTTGTAAATGGAACTGTTAATGTTTTAAATGATAAAATAGAAATAAAGTATAATAACGATGTTTTAAAAGAATTTAAATTGTTAAAATATTCATCAAATAAGTATGACCTAACTAAAGAATATATATATTTAGGTATTAATAATTTTGATAAAAATAACATAAGCTTAGTAAATTTGAGTTTAAATGTTGATGATAACTATAACTTAAATATTAAAAATGGCGATGATGTAATGAAAACATATAAGTTAGTAAGTGTATCATCGAGTAAGTATGACTTAAGCAAAGATAATATAAGAGTTACAAAAAGTGATGGATTAGATTTTAAAGACATTAAAGTTACAAATGGCACAAAAGAGTATTTAAATGATAAGTTATATATAAAATATAACGATGATATATTGAAAGTTTATACCATATCTACTCGGGCTAAAGGAGATATAACGGGTGATGATAAAATAACAATCGCGGATGTATCATTATTGTATAGACATGTTAGAAAAACTAAAGTAATAACTGATAGTGAAACTCTTGAAATATCTGATCTAACAGGTGATGGAAAAATAACAATCGCAGATGTTGCGAAGTTATATAGATATGTAAGAGGAAAAATAACAGAATTATAGGAAAGGGATGGAAAAATATGAAAAAGAAATTATGTTATTTAATATTATTATCATTAATGATAATAATACCAATTAATGCAAAAGCATTAACAGGAAGTGTT
>ULQF01042923.1_pt1 | contig 17044 bp, 9 predicted proteins | sample 1954211 | NCBI WGS metagenome assembly ULQF01 (sample SAMEA4835648, study PRJEB28245) | human gut metagenome | biome: gut microbiome; material: fecal sample | place: Denmark | collected 2008 | reverse complement strand
CCGCTTCCGGCGGAAGATAGCTGAATCCGCTTAAAATTCCGGCGTAACGCCTGTGCGGACTTGCTGCGCCAACTGTCGGCTTTTCATCTTTCTGGCTGCAGTACGCTCTGTGTTCCGTGGACAAATAAGCTGACGTGGAATCCGGTAAAAAAGAAACCGGATAAAGAGAGTTGCGGTTAGGGATTAGTGCAAAAAACTGATTTTTAACCGATTTTCTTCGGGCGGCAACAGAAGTAAAGACCACGCCAAAGGATAAAACCTTGAGTGTGGACTTTTTCTGTTTGTACTATGCAGCAATCCATCCATAGCCTTGGATTGCCATATCTATAAAGTGATTGAGCAAAAGGTTGGTTTTGGCATCAAAGGAATCCTTGTCATAGCTATCCGGCAAATCCTCATTCAAGGCATACTCAATGGCGGATTTCACCTTCATTCTTGGTTGGTCATCCTTGTACCAGTCCACAACGAGCAATTGGGTTTTCTCCTCTGTCAGTTTCTTGAACAGATTTTTCGCAGCCAGTTTGACTTTTTGCTCCTCTTCCTGTGTCAGTTTTTTACCACGGACGAGCAGGTCGTAAACTTCCAGTTCCTCTTCGGACAGGCCTTCCACCTTGGGGCGCTCCTGCTCCTTCTGCATTTCCTCAAGCAGTTTTACAAGCTGCTCGTAATAATCCTCATTTTCCGAGCCGCCTGCGTTATAACGGTCAATAATGCCCTTAAACCGCTGTGAAAACTTCTGACGGGTACAGTTCCGGCTGATCATCTTCTGCAAAGCTGTTTCCATGAATGCCTTGAGGTCATCAATTTCCACTGCTTTATAAACGGCTTTCTTGATTTCTGCCCGCAGTTCATCCACATTGATTTTGGAGAGGTCAATCACCTTCGTGCCGTGGATGGCATATTCCCTCTGCTTGTCCTCCGCCGTAGCAGAGGTAACGCTGCTGTCAAGGACGGTAGCCATGCGATTTCTGGCACGTTGGATTTTCTCATCATCAATCTTGTTATGCAGCAGGCCGTGGATATAGGCAAGGGGTGAGAATTTCTCATTATCCCAATGGCGCTCAAAGATTTCCGGCTTGGATGCTTCGTATAGGTTAATCATCTTATTTGTGATAACCTTAAATTTATCCTTGCTTTCGTCATTTGCGACCACTGTATCGTATGCACTGCGGAAGGCATCAAGTTTATCGAATGTACTGCTTTCCCCAAGAATGCTGTCCAGGGACACGCCAAGCGTCTGCAAAAATGCATCTCCCTCATTAATGCAGGAGTTGAGCAGATCAATCAGTTCATCCACATTTTTCGCTGGCATAAGAGTTTCATTATCGGGAACGGCATAATCGGAAAGTGCCTTTTTCATGTACTTAAACACATTCACATAGTCCACAATGATGCCGCAAGGCTTGTTGGGATACACGCGATTGGCTCTTGCGATAGCCTGCATAAGCGTGTGGGATTTCATCGGCTTGTCCAGATAAAGGGTAGAAAGGTTTTTGACATCAAAGCCTGTGAGCCACATCGCACACACGAAAACGAGCTGCAATTTGTCATTCGGCTCTTTGAATCTATCCTCGATATCCTTTCCGTCAACGGTGATTGCATTCATTTTTGCCCGATGAGTCGTGATGTCCAGACCCTTGGAGGCAAACTTCTTCACTTCATCCGCCTCTTCGGAAATAATGACTGCCATCTCCACATGATTCATATAATCAAGGATAGCGGTCAGCCTGGCACGATCATCCTTTGTTTTGGCGGTATTACGCTCAGCAATGATGGTTTTCTTTTCCTCTGCCCAATAATGCTGCACCTTGTTATACATGGTAACAGCGGTGTATTTATCAACAGACACCACCATGCCTTTGCCGAGGAAACCACGGCGAGGGAAATGATGTGCGATATCCTTGGCGATTTTCTCCAAGCGGTCATCACGCTTGATAACCTCCAAAATGCGGGAGGCGGAATTTTCAAGGAGCCGCGCCTCATCATCATTGAGGTTTTCCTCCTCGATAATATCTACCACATCATCGTCAAGGAAATCGTTGGTCAGACCTACTTCCGGCACACGGCGGCTGTAGAACAACGGCACGGTAGAGCCGTCCTCTACAGATTGGGCGAAGTTATACTCGGAAACATAATCGCCAAACCACTGATTGGTCAGTCTCTTGGAGCCCAACAGCGGTGTGCCTGTGAATGCGATGAAGTTTGCATTCGGCAGGGCGGCTCGCATATTTTCAGCCAAATCCTTGTACTGTGTGCGGTGCGCCTCATCCACCATCACAAAAATATCGTTGCGTGTGGACAGCACAGGGTACTTCTTGGTTTTGTCATAACGGAATTTATGAATAAGCGTGAACACAAATTCCTTGTTCTTCTGCAGGAAATCACGGAGCTGCTCACCATTTTTCGGCTGGCACTCATCGTTGTTGCCGATAACCTCTGTGCGCACAAAATTCTTGTGAATCTGCGTATCCAGGTCATCTCGGTCGGTAATCACCAGGAACGTGAAATTGCCTGTGATTTTGCGTTTCACCTTACGGGCGAACATCACCATAGAATAGGATTTGCCGCTGCCCTGGGTATGCCAGAATACACCCAACTTACCCTTGAGTTCCTCTTTCCGTTCCACAGCACGGACGAGGTTATTGACACCCAGGTACTGGTGGTTTTTAGCGATAATCTTGTACTTGCGGTTATCGAACAGCACGAAATTTTCAATATAATCGACAAGTCGCTCCTTTTTGAGGAGGCCGTCAATAAAGTATACGATAGACACACCGCTGTCACGGATACCGGCGCGGTCGGGCTTTTCTTTTTCGCTGTCTACCTTCAGCCATTCAAAGAAATAATCATAGGTGGCATTGAAGGCGCCGAGCCGTGTTTCAAGACCGTTGGACAGGACACAGATTTGGTTAAAAGCAAATAGATTGGGAATGTCCTTGATGTAATTCTGCAAATTTTTGTTATAGGCCTCTTCTACCTTCACCACGCTGTTTTTCAGTTCAATGAACACCAAAGGCAGACCATTGACGAAAATCAGCACATCGGGCCTGCGCCAGTACAGCTTTCCCTGTATCCACATCTGCGACACTGCCGTGAAGGTGTTATTGGTGGGAGTATCAAAATCCACCAGTTTTACGAAATCGAAGTCATCCCTGCCGTTACGGCGCACCTTGACCTTGATCTGATTGCGGATTTTATTATATAAATCATAGTTGGTAGCAACAATGTCCGTGCCTGTGAAATCACGGATCAGCGTTTTCTCCACATCGTCAATGATGCTTTCGGGGATGTGGGGATTAATCTTGACAAGAGAAGCCTTCAAAACGCAGGGCAAAACACACTCCTTTTTCGAGGAGCGTCCCGTGCCGTCATCGAGGTTCTCACGCTTGCTTGGGTCGGCATCGCATTTTATGATATCATACCCAAAGTCAGGGTGGGAAAGTCTGTCTAAAACGGCTATCTCAATATCATCTTCCGTAATATATTTTGCCATTTTGTCACCTCCCGTATTTACACTTCTAACTTACCACTCATCAGCCGAGGCAGGAGCATATCCCGCTGTTTGGTAAGGTTTTGATTGCTTTTTGCGAGAATGAATATCTTGTGTAACATCGGCTCTACCGCTGCATTGAACTTTGCGATAGTTACCTCATCCGGCAAATAAAGCTTAAGAAGATCAATATCCTTTCCCGTCAGCCCCGGTTGTGCAGCATTTCTGTTTAGATTTTGCATTTGTGTGAAATACTGCGGTAATTTCAGCGTGAAATACAAGTAATACTGATATATAGGGTTGTTGCTTCTAACAATAAAAACATGCTCATTGATGGAATACTCCTTAAACGGGAATTCATCCATAAACAATGTCACTTTCCCGATATAAGCACCATCCTTGTAGAGCAAAATATCGTTATCGCATACATGACCACGCTTCATTTTTTTGTAAAATTCTGCGGGCACATACTTAATGCTGGAATAATCAAATTCGCCCAATTTCCCGATTGCTTCGGCTCCAAGACTTGGGATTCCATCGATAAGGGAAGCATCGATGCCTCCTTTAGGACGCGAACCGCTTTCCAACGAGTAACCAAAGTCCTTCATTTTAACTAAGTTCCAACCACACCCCTTCCTGCGTACAAACCACTCCTTGTACAGGCTCTCCGCCATCTGCTCCAACATCTTGATTCGTTTATTGTTGTTTTCGATAGCGGAATCGTATTGGGATAGTATGGCAACTATATCGTTTTGAGCCTCCAAAGGCGGAATTGCAATTTTCATTTTTCGAAGCGATGTTAAGCTGATAGTGCGTTGTGCCGCACCTACAGCATACGCATCTGCCTGAGCATAAAATGATTTGCTAAGCATTGTATAGTAAAGGAACTCCGGCATAATGATATTAGGATTTGGCCGAAGTATAGCAATGTGTCGTTGGAACACAAACGGCGTATCATCTTTTATTAGGACTGGAATACCAAATGAACCAACAACAGAAAGCAACACATCACCTTTGACAGCTTTTCTCCTTTTGTCCAGTTTATCATAATACATCTGTGGAACAAACATCGTATCAGAAAAATCAAAACGATTAAAGTGGTCAATATTTGAAATAGTAACAAACGGAACACCCGATTCGGCCTTTGGTGGTGCTTGATGATCCCCATCAGCTATGCTTTGACAACAATCGCAGAGTTTTACAATTTCCCAACTCATAGCCCCATCTCCTTAAGTTTTGTGGAGATACCGCAGATGAGCTGTGTAGATTCGATGTTTAAACTCTCAAAATCAGCACTTAATCTTTGCATTTCCGCCTTGAATTCCTCTGCAGTCAAGCCATCGTCTTCAATAACCACACCCACATACCGACCTGCGTTGAGGGAATAGTCCTGGTCGATGATGCCGTCCTCGCCGTTCAGCTTGGCAATCTTACAAAGACCGATAACATCGCAGTACACACCATCGGGAAAACGCTCGGTAAGCCAATCAATTTGTGTCTGCCAGTATGCCTTGGTCTTTTCTTCCTTGTCCTCGGAGGTTTCCGGAGCAGCGGCAAGGGCAGTTTTATATTCTGCAATCAAATCTGCGAAAGCCTGTGTATCACCCTCGTACAAATGGGAAATGATGCCCAGGTTCTTAATCTGCTCTTCGCTGAATTTACGATGGGCGCGGTCAATCTGCGTGAACACATTTCGTGCATCCACAAACAGAATTTCCTCCTTTTTGTCGGTGTGCGCCTTTGCCTTGTCAAAGAACCACAGGGTGGCAGGCAGCGTCACCGAGGAGAACATATTGGAGGGCAGTGTCACCATTTGGCTGATGATACCTTCCTCAATCATCTTCTTGCGGATATCGTATTCGCTGTTTCCGGCATCGGAGGCGGAATTCGCCATCACGAGGGCGGCTTTGCCCGTCTCTTTCAGTGCCGAGGCAAAGTAGGAAATCCACAGGTAGTTGGCATTGGGGACGGTTTCTTTTTTGTCACTTGCCTTTTTCGCTGTTTTGGATTTGTTCTTCGGAATGCCGTAGGTGTTGAAACGGGCATCGTCCTTCACACGCTCATACACCACCTCATCTACATTGAAGGGCGGATTTGCCATGACATAGTCGAATCTGCCAACGGCATCATAGGGGTCGGCATAGAAGGAGTTCGCCTCGGTGATTTCACCACGCACATTGTTCAGCAGTAAATTCATTTTTGCCAGCTTAACGGTGTCCGGCTCTTTTTCCACGCCGTAGCAACGGAATTTCATCATATCCGCAGCACTGGCATTATGGTTGTGCATATATCGAGCTGCCTGGACAAACATACCTCCAGAACCGCAGGCGGGGTCGAGGAACATCTTGTCGCCGGAAGTCGGCTGCAACACCTCCACCATATATCGAACAACCGTGGCGGGGGTATAGAAGGTACCGCCGTCCTTACCTTCCTGCAAGGCGAAGTTGCCCAGGAAGAATTCATAAATTTCACCGAAGAGGTCAACGCTGATATTTTCGGGGATGTCCTTAAACACCTTTACAATTTTGGAGAGCAGATCCGGCTCTTCCTCCGGCACAAGCTGTCCGTATACTTCCTTGGGCAGAACACCGGCCATTTTATCGTTGTCCTCTTCAATGGCGGCCATGGCCTTTTTCACAAGGGTGGCCTTGTTGGCATCATCAGGAGCGTCGTTGATGGCATCGTAATATGCCTCCGGCGGCAGATAGAAACCACAAACCTCGATGGAAATCTCTTTAATAGATTTTTCCATACGGGTGCCTTTGAGTTTGTGATAACGAGCCTCAATTTCCTCCTTGTACTGCTTGTAAAGGATGTCGGCATAACGCAGGAAAATCAAACCAAGGATAGGCTGTCCGTATTTATTGGCAGCCAGGTGGGCGCCCGCACGAAGTATATCCGCAGAATGCCAGAGATCATCCTTCAGCTTCTTCAATTCTTTATCGGTCATGTTGCGTTGCCTCCTCTGGCATAAATTCTAATATATCGTTTGGTGTGCAGTTCATGGCATAGCAAATGCGTTCCGCTTGTTCAAGCGTCATGTACTGTTCATTTTTTGTCTTGGCAGTAATGTTTGCAGAGATGGTTGCCGGCGTCTCTGTTCAGCATGAGATACATCCTGTTCAATCATTAAACGCTGCAATCTTTGATAGCTGGCCGCCAGAAAAATACTATTTCCGCCAGGAGGGGTCGGGCGTCGTTCCGCGGGCCTGAAGCATCATGATGAGCATCTTGAGCTCATTGAGGCGCGAGTAGTGTTTTTTCCTGACTTCGGGATCCAGGGCCCCATAATACAGCCACCGGTCCGTTTGGGCGGACATCAGGCGCTGGGCCGTCATGGCCATGGACAGGGCGCGTCCTGGGGACTGGGCAGCAATGGCCGTACTCCAGGAATACAGCATATTATTGTAAATGGTAGTCCAGGCGAACATGCGGTCGTCAAACCTGCCGGAACTCTCTACGTACGGGCGGAGCAGCTGTTCCGCTTCCGTGAGGCGTCCCTGGAGGATGTAAAGGAGGCTTTTGGCCGCCGTCAGGCCGTGGTTCCCGGGGCTCAGGAGTTCCGCTTTTTCTTCCTGATACTCCAATGCTTTGAGCCGGGCTGGGTTTGGGGGGGGAGCACTGCCTGCGGCATGCAGAATGTTGCGCCGCACCAAATCCGGGTCCAGGCTGCAGGAGGCGGCCGCTTCCAGCATGGGCAGTCGATTGCTGGAGGAAGCCGGGACGGCTTGAAGGGAGTTTTTCCAGACCGGAAAAGCCAGAAACGCATAACACAGAGCCAATATGGCCATCAGCAGTGCGGCGGTCGCTTGAAGCCAGCGGCCGGCTCGGCGCGAAGCCTTCACCCTGGAAAGAGGGGCCGTGCAGGTAATGCCGCCGCATAGGGCGCTGGCTCCAAGCAAGGCAGGGTTATGCCAGATGAATTCTCCATAGGCGTGGAAAGCGGCGATGCACAATACGCAGAACGCCGCCGGTCCCAGGGGATTGGGCCGTTGATGTTCTCCTGACAATTTCAGAACGCTCCGGAGTCCGGAAATAAGAAACAGGGCCAGCAGAGTCAGCATCAGCCCCAGCCCGGCATAGCCGTAGTCGCAGGCGGCTTGTGCGTATTCGTGGTGGGCAAAATTGGGGAGGTTGGCTCCGGAGAAAAACTCCGTGGAAAGATTGGTGTACATCCGGCTGCCGTGACCGAACAGCGGAGCCTGGTCCGCCAGCGCCCAGGCCAGTTTGGACAGGTCCAGCCGGTTGCCGAAGGAAAATGTATCCAGAAGGGCGGCAAGCCTGCCCGCCCCCCGGGACAAATCCAGCACGGCATAGGACGTGCCCAGGAAAAGCAGGATAATAAAGAGGATGGACGCCGTGTAAAATTTTCTGTTATTGCGGAAAACGCTGGAGGTATAAATAAAGAAGCACAGGGTTACGCCAGCCAGGGCATTTGGGAAGGCGGACCGCGAGCCGCACGTGAAGGAAACGAGGATGAGCGCCAATCCCGTGAACAGGCGGATGCCCCATTTTCTGGCGGAAGCCATGCTGTATGCGCAAAGGAAAAAACCGGTGACGGACAGGAAATGGGCGGAAAAATTTTTGTATCCGAACAATCCGATGTTGCGGATTTCCGTGCCGAACAGGGAATAATCCGGTCTGAACCAGGAGGCTTCCGTTCCCGTTATGTTCTGATACCCCCACAGCAGGGCATTCAGCAGCCCCAATGCCGCAGCCAGTACGGGAAGAATACTCTTTTCCCCGTTTCCGGCTCCGGCATACGTTCCCGCCGCGAACATGACGATGGCCGTGGCGATAAGGCCCAGATCCGCTACGCTCTCATAATAAAACCAGGGGGAAAACCATGCCCGGACAAGGAAATAGCCGCCTCCCAGCCCCAGGGCCAGCCAGCCCGGCAGTCCGGGGCTGGGAATCTTGTATCCCCGGAGAATACAGAAGCAGAACAGCAGGAGGGCTGCCGCCAGAAAGCAGGCGGGAAGGAAAAGGGTGTGCCATTCCCCGCCTGCCGCCGTCGTTGCCAGGAAGATGTAAAAAAGGGCCAGCAGCCCCGCCAGAATTTTCCCGGCGGCAGTTTCAGCAATGCGCGGAGCGGGGGAGGTGCTGGGGGGAGAGTCTGGCATGGCTGGGAATTTATCTGGAAGGCTGCAGTATAAACGCGGGAAACTTCCTTGCCAAGAGCAAGCTCCCTGTTGTATGCGGGAGGATGCGTCCGAATGCCAGAGTTCTGGCGGACAAGACGGAAAAGGTGTCCGTAGCCGGACAGGGTAAAATGCTCCCTGTTGCCAGGGAGAGTTTCCGGCCCTTGCTGCGGCTGAAATAAAACTGAGTATCGGTAAGGGAAAATAATATACCGCAGAAGCGGGCATCAATCCGTCTTTGGCTGCATATTTTCCGTTTGCCGTAAAATCTTGCAGCGTTTCAGCCTGTTTTCCGGAAAACAAGGTTCCCTTATGCCTGTAGGCCGAATTTACGTTTAATTTCCGGAACGGAATAATTCACCAGCGTGGGTTTGCCGCCCGGGGTGCAGTACGGCACTTCACAGGCAAGCAAATCCTTTAGGATGGCAGGGGCCCGGTGAGGGGAAATGCGCTCCCTCCAGGCGGATTTTCTGGCAAATTCCCCAATGAAGGTTTCATAAGCCACGCGTTTGGCATTTCGGCTGAATTCGGACTGGGTGAGACGGTCCACCAGCTCCAGGAGAAAAGCACGTGCGTTTTCCAGTTCCAGCAGTACGGGGATGGATTCTATTCTGATTGTATTCTGTCCAAAGGGCGTAACGGCCATGCCGGCCTGGTCAAAATGCGGGGCGAACTGCCGGATGACGGCAAAATCCCGCGGATCCAGATCCAGCACCACCGGATCCAGAAGCTGCTGGGACGGCATGGGGGCTTCCCGGCGTGCGCGCAGCCGTTCAAATATGATGCGTTCCCGGGCCGCCTTGGGATGCATCAGAACCAGGCCTTCCGGCGTTTCAAACAGGGCGAATTGCTGGCGGAGTGTTCCCAGATAGGAAAATCCGGCGGAGGCATCCCTTTCTGGAGCTGCGTTTTCATGGGCGTTTCGTGCCGTTTCTTCATCCTCCTGACGGTGAAAATCCAGTTTCCCCTGGGTGGCGGGAACCTGTTTCAGGGGAATGGTCCGGAGGGTGGGGGGACGGACCGGCCCATGGGATTGTCTGGCAGAGGAGGAAAGCGGCGGTTGGGCGGCGGAAGAAGCAGGGGCCGGTCTGGCGGCCGCCGGGAAAGCAGAACCGGGGTTGGTGGAACGGGCGGGTATTTCCCCATATGGCGCGGTGGTAGAATGGGCAGGAGGAAGAGTTCTCTCCGGCTCCGGCGCGGCGGCAGCGTGGATTTCCTGCCGGGCGTGCTTTTGAAGAGTGTTGGCTATGGCTTCCACAATGGTATTTACCACGTCTGCGGAACGGCGGAATCTCACTTCCTTCTTGGCGGGGTGCACATTGACGTCCACCAGAGCGGGTTCCACCTCCATATACAAAAAAAGCGCCGGATGCAGTCCGGTGGGGAAGCCTCCGTAGCCGTCCCGAATGGCCCTATTAATGAGCTGGTCCTCCACGGGGCGCGTGTTCATAAAGACGTACTGCCCTTTTCTGGTGCGTCTGGCTTCGGAAAGAGGAAGCAGGAATCCCGTGATGGAAATACCAGGGCCGATGGTCGTTTCTATCGGAATCAGGGCCGCCGCTGTGGCAGCATCCGTCAGTGCGGAAATGCGGACGCGCAGATCCGCTGTAGCGGGAAGGTCGAAAACAAGCTGGTCGTCCCGTTTATAGGCAAACCGTACTTGGGGATAAGCCAGGGCATGCAGGCGTATCTGGTGCTCCACATGGGAAGCTTCCGTTTCTGCGGATTTGAGGAACTTGCGGCGCGCTGGAGTATTGTAAAACAAGTCGGCCACCTCAATGGCGGTGCCGGGAGAGACGCCTGAGCTTCTCGGTTCGTGTTCCAGGCCTCCGTCAATGCGTATTTCCCAGCCTTCCAGATCCTGCTGCTGCCTGGTACAGAGTTTGAAGCGGGAAACGCTGGCAATGCTGGGCAGAGCCTCTCCGCGGAATCCCAGGTGTGTGATTTCAAAAAGCTCCTCCAGGGAAGAAAGTTTGCTGGTGGCGTGCCGTTTGGTGCACAGCTCGGCGTCTGCCCGTGACATGCCGCTGCCGTCGTCCGTCACCTTGATCATGCCCACGCCTCCGCGGCGTATCTCCACCCGTACGAATTTGGCTCCTGCATCCAGGCTGTTTTCCACCAGTTCCTTCACAACGGAGGCGGGGCGCTCCACTACTTCTCCTGCCGCCACTTGGCTGGCAAGGGTGGGAGACATGACGTGGATGGATGGCATGGCGATGACGGATTGGAAAAGACTGTTCCCGAAAGCGGAACCCTAGCCGCCGGCGACGATGGAGACAATTTCCACCCGGTCGCCGGGAGAAACCGTCACCCGGGAAAAATCCTGCGGCAGGAGCGCGGCCCCGTTGTGTTCCACGACGACGGGTTTGCCTTTCATGTTCAAAAGTTCCAGAAGCCGGGAGACGGAACAGGGTTCCGCCAGTTCGTACGGGGCTCCGTTCAGCATAATATCGTTCTGGGCTGCCATGACGGAAGCTACTGTACCACAACAGGAGAAAAAATCCAGAATCATCCCGTGGGGATGGCGTAAAAAAGATTCCGGTGCAAGTTGGAAAAAAGAAAAGCTGGCATCGCGTACGGGACTCGAACCCGTGTTGCCCGCGTGAAAGGCGGGAGTCCTGGACCGCTAGACGAACGCGACTTGAACCGGCTTTGACAACATCTTGGAGGCGGGAGCGGGAATCGAACCCGCGAATAACGATTTTGCAGACCGTCGCCTTACCACTTGGCTACCCCGCCGCTGATGCTGTGCGCGGATACTAGGGAAAAGAACCGCGGGTGTCAATCTCGTTTTTGGAAAAGATGCTTTGTTTTTAAGTGAAGGACTCTCTGGAAACAGCCTTTTTCTTTGGCGGAACGGACAGAGAAGGAGGAGAATGCTTGTTTTTTAAGGCATCATGATTGTGCGGCGGAATGCCGCCCGTGCCTGTTGTCAGATCTATATGGAGCAACCTTGTTCCAAAATGGCGTGAATCAGGATATAAAAACGCACCAGGAGTTTTTTTGCAAGTTCACGGCAGCACGTAAAATTAGAGGGGAGGTCGTTCCTCTTCGTTCCGAATGAGGGGGACTACGCGTTAAACGTATTGATGGGTTCAGGTAATGCCGCAGAAATGCCGGAAGGCTGATGGTTCAGTTTTTCCAGAAAGTAAATAACAACAATAGCAATGAACAATTATATACCAATCAACAAGGCAGTTAATCCCGTCTGCATCTATCAAGGGTATGAGCCTCTTATCAACAAGACGCTTGGCGTTGATGAAATGGTATATGGCTTTGACGGAACTCCTTCGGATTATGCCACCTGTACTGGAGCTCCCGAAATGTTCATCAAGGTGGAGCGTGACGGCTTGTACTATTTCGGCGTGGAAGCCGACGACACAGGCAGCCTGACGATTGCCGGTGAGCAAGCTATAAAAAAGGATGGGACACCACCCAACGGCAAGCTGAATATTGAAACCGATTCCAGGTACCTGAAAGCGGGCTATTACAAGGTGGCCCTGTCGTGGACCAACAACGCCTACACCCCCGTCAGCAACAATGCCATTGCATTCAACGTTACCATGGATACCAAACCTATTACGGAAGGGAAGTATGAAGGCAACTCGACGATGAAGCGCGAATTCTCGCCGTCCCCCAAAATCAAATTGTGGACAATTGAAAAGGAATCCACTATCACCTGTGAGCCATCCAAGGAAGTGGAACTGGAATTTGAGAAACCGGAACCCGTCTATTTGGAAGGGAATGGTGACTGCAATGTAAGTAGCTTGAGACCTAAGATTTGCGTAACGGTTTGCAAAGATGAATCGGAAAACGTATGGAGGTGTCGTGTTGTTTCCGTTTCTGCCGGAGCCAAGCTAACTATGTATGAAGGCATTTACGTGAATCCCTATGTTGATCTCCCTCTCAATGAAGAAGAAGCCGTCGAAGCGGTCAACGAAATGAACGGCTACCAGGCCCGCGGAAGAGTGGGCACATGGCACACGCCGCAGGCTTCCCTCGCCCACGAAGAACACCACCGCCGTCAATGGGAGGATGCCTACAAGTTCTACTGGAAGGACTCCAAAATACAGGAAATGCTTGAAAAGCAGACTATCTCCTGCGACAAAGAACCGAACATGGATAAAGCCGTGAAGTTCATGCAGGCTCTTGCCAATGAAATGGCATTGGATCTTTGGACGGAGACATCAGCCTATGTACTGGCGTTGCCAGATGATGCCAATGACATACCCTATTGCGCCGGACAGGAAGTCCTGAACGAGGCAACCGCCTATGTCATTCGTCTGGCCGACGCGATGGGGTGGAACAATGTTCCCAGGTTTATCACGAAACCTGGAACGATCGAGCCTCCCTGTTTCATGCCTCCGGTCAGCGAAGGTGAAACCCGCAGCATGGCTGTTGCGGAGGAACCGGCGTCCTTGATCCTCTCCATGGCGGATACTTCCCAATTCACGGAAGGCAAAATCACAGTCCGCTTCCGCAACGAAGGAAACGAGCCTGTCCGCATTCCCGATGAAATCAACGACGAAACGTCCGATTTCTTTTTCGTGACGGTGTTGAGGACGCAACAGGGGAAAATGCGCGTTCTGAACAGGGAAATAGGCTCCATGACCTTCCAGCGACCCTTGAACTACCGGGAGCTTGCACCCGGTCAGGAATACAGCGTCACGATTCCGGTGTGTCTGGATGAAGTCGATCTGGAAGGCTGGAAACAATGTTCTTGTGAACTGGAAATGCGCTACTATAATCAGCAGGGTAAGGATTGTTTCCTGGGGGTTCTCCGGGCAACGGCCAGGCTCACGCTGCAATGAAAAAAATCTTCCGGTATTTAATACTTCTGGCAAGCCTGTCCCTCCATGCTGCGGCATGGGGGGACATGGCCGACAACGGAGTGGAATGCTCCGTGGTGATGGAAAAAACCGAATTTGACGCGAGGGCTGCCTTCCCGGACTTCAAGCTGGTGTTCACGAACAAGGGCGAAAAGACCGTGCGTCTTTTCGATGACTTCTATCCTCTCAAGGATAACGGTCCGCATATTTCCATAGAGATTTTTTGGAAATTGACAAAAGAGAAAAAGGAAAAGGTAGCAGCATATTACCCTCATTATTGCATTGAGCGAGGACAGTTCTTGAACTTCATCACGTTGAAGCCGGGAGAAAGACATGAAGTGCTCATCAAAGATGCGTATCTGTTGATGCACTATTTTGGGCCTTCACGCCGCCTTCGCAATGGTGAGAAATATGAGTTGGAAGTAATCTTTCGTGACGGATATGGAGATCCCGGTGTTCGGAGGAAGTATGTAGGAAGAAAAGATTTCTCCGTGGTCGATCAATCGCCCTGGAGATAGTGAGACATTTTATTACAAGGTGGCTTTAAAGTATGAGAATAACGCTTACGATCCCTCTAGTGGCAATGCGGTCGCGTTCAACGTCACGATGGACAAGGAACCTATCCAGGAAGGGAAGTACGAAGGGAACTCGACGATGAAGCGCGAATTCTCGCCTTCTCCCAAAAGCTCGCGCTGCAATGAAAAAATCTTCCAAATTTTAGGGCTTTTGGCCAGCCTGTTCTTCCATGCTCCTGCATGGGGGGATATGGCCGATAACGGGATTGAATGTTCCGTGGTGATGGAAAAGGCTTCGTTCGATCCAAGAGCCGCTTTTCCGGACTTCAAGCTGGTGTTTGCCAATAAGGGAGAAAAGGCTGTGCGTCTTTTCGACGACTTCTATCCTCTCAAGGAACGCGGGCCGAATATGATCATCAAGATATGGAGTCAGGGAAACGGAAAGAAGGGAGAAAGGCCAACGGCATGGTATCTTCCCTCCTATCAAATGGAACGTGTCGCGAATCTTATGCGCTTTATTACCCTGAACCCCGGAGAAAAATATGAAGTGCCCGTCAAGGATGCATACCTGCTGCTGACCTGTTTACAACCTCTGGCCAGCGGGAAAATATACGAATTGGAAGTACGTTTCCGGGACGGATATGGAGATCCGGGTACCCGGAGGGAGTATGTGGGGAAAAAGGATTTTATCGTCATTGATCAAACTCCCAGGTGAATTTGAAAAATTAATATAGCCCCGTTCATGAAATATGAATAGGACTTTTTTGTGGAGGGGAGGCATACCCTTTCTTTGGAATTTTAAACTATGGAGCCTGTGCTAAGGGGTATTCAGGGAATGAAATTTGAATGCTGAAATAAACGATGATGGACAGCAGGGGGGCTCGTTTTTCCCGTAAATCCAGGGAAGGGTTATTTCCGTAACATGGACGGGGAAAGTTTCAGGAGCCGGTTGTGTCCGCCCGTGCAGTGGAAAGGCCGCTGTCAGACTGGCCGTGACTCAGCATTGATGCAAGTGGTTCGTGCGCGTTTTCTAACGGCTGGATAGCAGTTGTTTCAACTCCGGAAGGCGAAAGTGCAGCGGAGGAAGTTCTTGCTCGAGCTCAGCTGATTTTTCTTTTCTCAGCATTTCAGCCCGTTCTTCCAGTTTTCGGGCTTCTGCCAGAATTTTGCGTATTTCCTGCCGGCCCCGGCCTATATGGGCGACGGCCCGGGAAGGATCCGGAGTAAAATCCGGTCCTCCCTTAAGATATTTTTCAAAGTATTGCTGGTAGCGTTCCGCCAATTCCCTTCCTCTGGCAAAAAGCTTGCGGTCTTCTGCCACATAGGCCGTCACGGCGGGATCCACGTTTTTCGTGCTCAGGTCCGCCAGTTCTTCGTCCCTTTCCCGCAACAGGTCAGCCGCATCCCTGCTGCTTTCTTCCAGGCCCGGAAGGGTAGGGTTCTTTTTCAGTTTCAGGAGGCGTTGCACCAGTACGTCGCTTTTTTCCGAGTATTCCGTATTGATGTCCGCCGCCTCTTTCCAGTAGGAGACGGTAGGATCACCGCAGGAGGCCATCAGGAACGCGGCCAGCATAGGGAGCATGCGCCGCAGGAAAACAGAGGCATTCATTTATCCTTTGTAGCATGCTCCAGGCGGGAATCAAGGGTGTCTTCCGTTTCCCCTGTTGCTGTTTCGCGTTGAAAAGCGGTGAAGCTTAATTGATTTCAATTCCGGAGTTTTTCTTTTCCACCGGAGGGGGCATTTCCACCACGCCGCAGCTGTTTCCGGGGGTCAGCAAAATTTCTACTTCCAGAGGCAGGGTCGTATCCGCCAGCAGCCCTTCCGGGATGGATATGCCTATGGGAGCGGAGCTTTTGCCGGGCAGCACTTCCTGGGGGGAAATGATGTCCAGAATGAGGCGCCCATGTTGGAGAATATTGATTTTACTGATGGAGAAGGCATCCTTCAGGCTTGTGTTGTGCAGAGTAACGCCCTTGAGCTGGGACGGGGCGAACGGCCCTGGAATAGTGAAGCGCAGAATGGTGTTTTTTTCTCCGGTAAGAGGAAGGGGAAGCCAGTACGCCGCGATAGGCGCGTTGGGATTCAGGCTGTCCGTGGAGTAGGAAGATCCATTGAGGCGTTCCATCATCAGGCTGGAAAGTTCCGGGGAGGCGGGTACGCCCCAGCCCTGGGAGTACATGAGGGAAAGCAGGTACAGGGCCTCCTGGTCCCGGTATTGGACCGCCATTCTCAGGAAACGCGCTGCCTGGGCGTAATCCCGGGAGGCAAGGGGAGGCTGCTGGGGAATGCGGGGAAAATAGGAGGGGATGTCCATGAGCAGGATGCCCAGCTCTTTCATGGCTTCATAGCACCCTCCTGTGGCGGAACGGTAAAGCCATTCCACGCCTTCTTCCGGCCTGGAACCGCCGGGACAGTCCGGAGACATGAGGGTTTTCCCCAGTGCCTGCTGGGCTATCGGGTAGCCGGCTTTGGAAAGTTGCTCCAGGGCCGGCAGCATGCCCGGCATGGAACTTGCCTGGTCGAGAATATTTTTGTTCTCCGGGGAGGGCGCGGCGATTGCCGCCACAAGATTTTTGTAGGCCGGGTCATGGAGCAGGGCCGGTTCCGGCACGGGAGGAGCAGCGATGAAACGGATTTTCGGGAAGGCTTCTTCCGTGCGTTTCGTCTCGTTTTTGAAACATGCCATTTGCATGGGAACGGCCTGGTGGGCGGCATTTTCAAAGGAGTACGTGTAGGTGCGGTCCGTGGACAGTTCCGGAAGTGCGGGAAAGAAGAAGGTGGAGGTGGATTGCCCCGGCACCGTGAAGGAGGGGACGGCATTGATGGAGCGGTCCACCAGGACGCCGTTGGAGTCCCGGATGGTGAGGTACAGTTTTTCCCCGTTTGCTGCCGGGGGAATGATTTGGAGATAAATGCAGGAGATGCGCAGTTTTTCCGGCAGGATGGGAGGAAGCCCGGAACGGGTCAGGATGGTGTCGTCAAGGCGCAAACGGAACTCCGTCAGCGACCGCGGTTCCAGCGCCGCGTCTTCCGTTATTTTGAGTTCCGGAATGCGGATGGATGCCAGA